>OGPS01000146.1_pt1 | contig 73371 bp, 77 predicted proteins | sample 1552931 | NCBI WGS metagenome assembly OGPS01 (sample SAMEA2580252, study PRJEB22360) | human gut metagenome | biome: human gut; feature: human-associated habitat; material: faeces | place: Denmark | collected 2008/2010 | reverse complement strand
AACGTAAAAAGAGAGACTTAAATCAATAAGTCTCCCCAATATTTGACATAGAGCCTAAAAAAACCTCTTTACTTAATTTAGTAAAGAGGTTTAATAATATTTATTTAATAATTTTATTCAGTTAATTTTAAGAACTCATCAATTTCTTTCTTTATAGTTTCTAGTGATGCGTCAAAGAATTCTTCTTTAGTAACGTCTATGCCAACTGATTTGCAGCAATCCTTAATGCTCATCTTGCCTGTGTTTCTTAGAAGTGTATCATATTTATCTATGAAGGCGTCTCCTTCTTTCTTATATATACTATATAAGCCTCTTGCGAATAATAATCCAAAGCAATATGGGAAGTTATAATAACCAAGTCCGCTACTGTAGTAGTGAGACTTGCATATCCACATACCCTTATTAAGCATTTCTGGATCTAGTCCGTCTTTAAAAGCTTCTTTTTGTGCATTCATCATGATTTCATCGAAGTCATCTGCATCAAGCGCACCATTTTTTCTTCTTCTAAATACTTCATCTTCAAATAAGAATCTTGAGTAGATATCAACAACTGTTTGAGCTGCGCCTGAAATAATATTTTCAAGTATAAATATCTTTTCATCATCATTTTTAGCATCTTTAAGTGCTGCGTTATATGTTATTGTCTCAGCAAATATGGATGCAGTCTCTGCTATAGGCATAGTGTAGTCTTGATTGATAGGCTCTTCATCAAATATTATTCTTCCATGATAAGCATGACCAAGTTCATGAGCAAAGGTAATCATCGAGTCAAAAGTGCCGCCGAAGTTTGCTAAAACTCTTGATTCTTTTATTGCTGAGCAACTTGAACAAAATGCGCCGCCAACTTTTCCTTCTCTAGGCTCTGTATCTAGCCAATTGTTTTCAAAGGCATGTTTAGCAAAATCACCTAATTTATCTGAGAACGAATAGTATTGCTTAATAACAAAGTCTTTTGCTTCATCAAATGTATAAGTGATACTTCCCTTGCCTACTGGCGCGAATGTTTCGTAGTAAGGAAGCTTATCATAGCCAAGTAATTTTGCTTTTCTATTGAAGTACTTAACAAAATCTGGTAAATACTTTCTAACTGATGACCACATCGCATCAAGTATCTCTTTATCAAATCTTGAATCGATAAGTGTTTTTTCAAGTGGACTTTCGTAGCCTCTTAACTCGCATTCATTAATAACTTCGCCCTTGATTGAGCTTAGTGACATTGCTACTGAATCTCTGATCTTTTCATAACATTCTTCTTCAGCTACAAAACTCTTTTTTCTAAGCTCTTTATCGTCTTCATATTGTAAGTTTCTTATAGCTGGTAGATTTATTTCTTTTACTTCTCCATTTGGGAATTCCACTTTGCTAGTTACTTTACTTGTTAAATTAGAGTGAAGTCTGTTCCACTCGTATGAACCTGTTTCTTTTATACGAGCAACGGCTATCTCTACGTCATCACTTAATGAGTGTTTAGCTTGTTTACAGCCTTCATTCAAAATAAATTTATATTCTTTAAGAGTATCATCTTCATCTATTATCTTATTGATATCATCTATACTCTTTAAAAATTTTGTGTAGACAACATTTAGCTCAGTAAACTCTCTACCTATAGCTATAAGCTTTGATTTTTCTGTTAGTGCCTCTTTATTGTTAACGTTTTCACTTAAGTTTAGTGAAACATAACCATATAGTCTTGCAGCATAGTTTTCTATAAGATTGGCTTTGTCTACATATTGAAGTAAAACTTTTTTCTTGTCGTCAAAGTTATCTGTGATAAATGCTTTTAAATCTTTTACTTCTTTTAATATATTGTCATAGTCTTCTTTATATTTAGGATCTGTAAATGATTTATAGTACGCCGATAAATCCCATTTCATAATATTCCTCCTCTTTCAAAAAGAGGGTAGCAAATTGCTACCTTCTTTTAATAATTTTTATTTCCAACATTGATTCTGTTGATTGCCTTCTTAAGCGCAAGCTCTGCTTTGAATGTGTCTGTACCCTTGTCTTCAAGTCTCTTGCTTGCTCTTTCCTTAGCTCTCTGGGCTCTGTTGATGTCTATCTCTTCTTCCCATTCGCAAGCGTCTGAGACTACGGTTATATTATTGTTTCTTACGTCAATATAACCGCCAGCGCAAGCAGCAATCTTTCTTTCATCTCCATCCTTAATAACAAGTCTACCAATATCCAGTATTGTTACCAGTGGAGAGTGATTAAGAAGTATTCCTACGTCTCCTTCAATTGTTCTAGCGACAAGCATGTCAATCTCGCCTTCGAAAAACAATTTATCAGGTGTAACAACCTTAAGATATAATCTATTCATTATCTTGCCTCATACTCTCAGCTTTTTTAACAGCATCATCTATAGTACCAACGAATAAGAATGCTGATTCAGGTAAATCATCATGTTTACCATCAAGTATTTCTTCAAAGCCTCTGATAGTTTCAGCTATAGGCACGTATTGACCTTCTATACCTGTAAATTGTTCAGCAACTGAGAACGGTTGTGACAAGAATCTTTGTATTCTTCTTGCTCTAGCAACAGTTATCTTGTCATCTTCAGATAATTCATCCATACCAAGTATAGCGATGATATCTTGAAGTTCTTTGTATCTTTGTAGTATCTCTTGTACACGTCTAGCAACTTCATAGTGTTTTTCTCCAACTACTTGTGGATCAAGTATTCTTGATGTTGAATCAAGTGGGTCTACAGCTGGATATATACCTAGTTCTGAGATTGAACGCGAAAGAACTGTTGTCGCGTCAAGATGGGTAAATGTTGTTGCTGGTGCAGGGTCTGTTAAGTCGTCGGCAGGTACGTAAACAGCTTGTACTGATGTGATTGAGCCGTTCTTTGTAGATGTGATTCTTTCTTGTAATTGACCCATCTCTGTAGCTAGTGTTGGTTGATAACCTACTGCAGATGGCATTCTACCAAGAAGTGCAGATACTTCCGAACCCGCTTGAGTAAATCTGAATATATTATCAATGAAAAGTAATACGTCTTGATGCTTTTCATCTCTAAAGTATTCAGCCATAGTTAAACCTGTTAGAGCAACTCTCATTCTTGCTCCTGGCGGTTCATTCATTTGACCAAATACTAAGGCAGTCTTGTTAATAACACCAGACTCTTTCATTTCGTAGTAAAGGTCATTACCTTCTCTTGTTCTTTCTCCAACGCCTGCAAAAACTGAAAGTCCACCATGTTCCTTAGCGATATTGTTGATTAACTCTTGTATAAGAACAGTCTTACCAACACCGGCACCACCGAATAGACCTATCTTACCTCCTCTAGCATATGGAGCTATAAGGTCGATAACTTTGATACCAGTTTCAAAGATTTCTCTTGATGTAACTTGTTCATCATAAGTAGGTGCTTGTCTGTGTATTGGATCGTATCTATCATACTTAGCCTTAGGATCTTCATCAATGTTTTCACCTAAAACATTAAATAGTCTACCTAAAGTTTTATCGCCAACAGGCACCTTTATTGGGCTTCCTGTATCTAAAGCTTCAGCGCCTCTAACTAGTCCGTCAGTAGATGACATTGATATACATCTAACTATATCGTCACCTATATGTTGACTTACTTCAGCTATAAGCGGCTTGCCATTTAAATCAATTTTAATCGCGTTAAGAAGGTTTGGTAGAGAATTTTGTTTAAATCTTATATCAAGAACCGGTCCAATTATTTGTACAACTTTACCAATATTTTGATTTTCCATAATTTCACCCCTTCTAATTTAATGCATTTGCACCTGAGACTATCTCAGTAATTTCTTGTGTAATTTGAGCTTGTCTTGCTCTGTTGAATCTAAGAGACAAACTCTCAAGCATATCGTTAGCATTATCAGTAGCATTCTTCATAGAGTTTCTTCTTGATGCTTGTTCTGAAGCTGCCGACTCAATCATAGCTCCAAATATAGTTATTGATATATAATCCTTAACTAATCTGTTTAATACTTCTTCAACAGATGGTTCATACTCAATAAGTCTGTTCTCCATATTGCCTTCCTTTTCTATAGATTCGGCTGGTAATAGCTTAACCATACTAGGCACTAAACTTAGTACAGTCGAGAAATGAGTATAAACTAATAGAACTTCATCAATTTCTTTTTTTCTGTATAAATCATAACAGATGCTACCTATCTTAGCAGCATTATTATATGAAGGTTCTTCTGAAATATATGAAAATTCTTCTACTATGCCATCGTATCTTCTTTTAAAGTACTCTCTTGCTTCAACACCGACAAGTATAAACTTTGTTCCTACTGTGTCATCGATATATGATTCAGCTTTTCTTATAACGTTAATGTTATAACCACCAGCTAAACCTCTATCAGATGTTAAAACAATTATGAGTCTATTTTTAACTTCTCTTCTTTCAAGTAAATCATACTTAACACCCTTAGTGTTTGCTAGTATTTCTCTTATACTTGATTCAACAGTGTTATAATATGGCCTTGTAAGTTCAAGTTGTTTTCTTGATTTACGAAGTTTAGAAGTAGATACTAATTCCATAGCTCTAGTAATTTGCTTTATATTAGATACACTTTTTATTCTTCTTTTAATTTCTTTACTTTGTTCAGCCATAATAAACCTCTAGTTAAAAGTCTTTTTAAATTCTTCTATCTTTAGTTTTAGCTCTTCTTTTATTTCATCAGTTAATTCTTTTTTCTCTAAAATCTTCTTAGCAGTTTCACTAGAAGTATTTTCCATGTACTCTAGAAAATCATTTTCAAAAGCCTTAACTCTGTCTACAGGAATATCATCAAGATATCTGTTAGTAACAGCAAATAAAATCATAACCTCTTCTTCGACTTTTAAAGGTTTATATTGTGCTTGTTTAAGTATTTCCATGATTCTTTGACCATGATTTAGCTTGTCAGCAGTGTCCTTATCAAGCTCAGAACCGAATTGAGCAAATGCCAATAATTCTCTGTATTGAGCAAGTTCAAGTTTAATACCGCTTGAAACCTTCTTCATAGCCTTGATTTGTGCAGCTCCACCAACACGAGATACCGATAGACCTGCGTTTACTGCTGGCCTTTGTCCTGAGAAGAAAAGTTGTCCTTCTAGGAAGATTTGTCCGTCAGTGATAGATATAACGTTAGTTGGTATATAAGCAGAAATATCTCCAGCTTGTGTTTCTATGATAGGAAGAGCTGTTATAGAGCCTCCACCTAACTTATCAGATAATTTTGCTGATCTTTCAAGTAGTCTTGAGTGTAGATAGAAAACGTCTCCTGGGTACGCTTCACGTCCTGGTGGTCTTCTAAGTAGCAATGACATTGAACGATAGGCAACCGCGTGCTTTGATAAGTCATCGTAGATGATAAGTACGTCTTTACCTGCATACATAAACTCTTCAGCCATAGCAGTTCCTGCATATGGAGCAATGTATTGTAGTGGTGCTAATTCACTTGCTGATGAACTTACTACTATAGTGTAGTCCATCGCGCCATGTTCTTCTAGTACATTAACTAATTGAGCTACAGTTGAGTTCTTTTGACCAATAGCAACATATATACATATTACGTCTTGATCCTTTTGATTTATTATTGTATCTATGGCGATGGCAGTCTTACCTGTTTGTCTATCGCCTATAATTAACTCTCTTTGTCCTCTACCTATAGGGATGATGGAGTCAATAGTTTTGATACCAGTTTGTAACGGTTCAGATACAGACTTTCTGTCAATGATGCCTGGCGCATTAGCTTCGATAGGTCTATACTTTTTGCTTTCAATTTTGCCTTTTCCATCGATAGCTTGTCCTAGTGAATTAACTACTCTGCCAATAAGCGCTTCGCCTACTGGAACTTCAACGATTCTACCAGTTCTTTTGACCGGGTCTCCTTCTTTTAAGTTCTTGTCACTACCTAAAAGTACACAACCAATATTATCTTGTTCAAGGTTTAGTGCCATAGCGTAAACGCCACCAGGTAGTTCAAGTAATTCACCAGCCATAGCATTATCAAGTCCGTAAACTCTAGCTATACCGTCTCCAACTTCAATAATAGATCCAACTTCAACCGTATCTAATTTTTTGTCATAATTTTTTATTAATTCTTTTATAACTGAGCTAATTTCCTCTGGTTTTAACCCCATTTAGATACTCACCTCACTATTATTTATTAATTCTTTTCTTAATTCGTTCAATTGACCTTTTAGTGTTGAGTCGATAAGCTTGTCACCGATCTTAACAATTGAGCCACCTATTATAGAATCATCTAAAACATTCTTAAGCTTTACGTGAGACTTTAAAGATGCAGTCAATTTTTCTTCATATTTTTTTATTTCTTCATCACTAAGACTGTTTTTAGTAATTATAGTTCCATTCAAAATATTGTTGTCTATATCATACAAATTGTTAAATTCATCGATTATAGACGATATCATGTCAAATCTCTTAGCATCAATTAAAACATATAAAAAATTCATAGTTAAAGTAGATAGTTTTTTTTCATAAATATCTTTTACAATATCTTTTTTATCATTATTTGATAACAATGGATGCTTAAATACTTCCATCAGTCTAGGGTTTGAATCAATACTTTCCTTTACTAAGTTTAGCTCTTCATAAACTAATTTAAGACAATCATCTTCTTTAGATGCTTCGAACATAGATTTTGCATATAAAGTAGTAGCTAATTCTTCCATTGTCCACTACCTACTTCTTCTATAGACTTTTCTATGATTTCTTTGTCTTTCTTCGTGCTAATATTTTCACCAATTAGTTTTTCAGCAGCTAAGATGGCAATATTAACCATATCGCCTTTCATTTCGTCCATTGCCATTGACTTTTTATTAGCAAGTTCTTTATCAGCTTTTTCCATAATTTTTCTAGACTCTTCTTTAGCATCATTAACAGACTTATTAACGATATCGTCAGCTCTCTTTTTAGCTTGATCAACTATATCGTTTGCTTCCTTTTTAGCTTCTTTTAACTTAAGCTCATAGTCTCTTAATGCTACTTGAGATTTCAAATTATTTTTCTCGCTATCTTCAATGTTCTTCATTACATAGTCTTGTCTTTTCTTTAGTAAATCTTTTATAGGATAGTATAAAAATTTACGCAAAATAAAATACAATACGAGAGTGGCTGTAAGCTGAACAAGCATATTGACTAAATTAAAGTCAACGCTTACATTTAAGCCTTCCATACTAAACTATACTAAAGGTTTAACTAAGATAAGAATTAGGGCAATAACTAGTGAATAAATACCTGTTGTTTCGGCAACAGCTTGTCCTAAAATCATTGTTTGGATGATATCACCTTTAGCTTCTGGTTGTCTACCTACTGCTTCAGCTCCTTTACTAGCTGCAATACCTTGACCAATACCAGGGCCTAAACCTGCTATCATTGCTATACCAGCTCCTAAAGCTGACATACCTAAAATAAAATCGTGACCTGAAATTCCTTGCATTTAAAATTTCTCCTTTCAAATTTAATTTTCTTCTTGTCCCATACCCATTGCAATGTAAATCATTGTTATCATTGCGAATATGAAAGTTTGCAGTACACCTGAGAATACATCGAAGTAGATGTGAAACCATGGTGCTACTATTGGTGTAAGTAAATTACTTACGTAACCTAGCGCAGCATATACAAGTGCCATGATTAATGAACCACTGACTATGTTACCAAATAAACGGAATGATAATGATACTGGAAGCGCAATATCACCTATAATGTTTATTGGGAATAGTATAAAGATTGGTTCAAAATAACCTTTTATGGAATCTTTTAAGCCATTAACTTTTATCTTGTTATAATGAATCAAAACAAAAGTAATTAGCGCTAATGTGAGTGTAACATTAAGATCTGATGTTGGCGGTTTAAAGCCAAATAATCCCATCAGATTCGCTGTCAATAAAAACATCATCAAGCTAAGAATGTAAGGTGCAAAGCCTTCTCTGTTCTTTCCCATAGTTTGTTCGATTAGTGAATCAATTGATGTAACTAAGGTTTCCAAAGCACTAACAAGGCCACTTGGTCTAGCTTTGTAATCTGTCTTTTTAATTTTGCCATAACAAATAAAGATAAAAATTACTAATGCTAAGACAACTATCACCGAATTGATAACGCTTGGTGTTAGTGAATATACATTCTTACCTATCTGAAAGCTTATCGACAATTCCATCTTATTACCCCCTTTTCATATATTCAAATCTACTGATTTGCAAAATTATTTACCTATGCCAAATAATTCAACAATAAGTATTGAAAATTTAATCATAGAAAAGCCTATTGCTGTCGTATAAAAATCGAAATTAGGATTCTTATATGCCGCATAGAGTATTATACCATATAATAAGAGTCTTAGATAATAATTATTTATAGTGAATCTCTTACTAGCTTTAGCATCTTTCTCCACTGCCTTGATTGCATTTCTGTACATAAGCCTGAAGAATAGCACACTTATGAGTGTTCCTAAGTACAAACCTAATAGTAAATCCTTTCTGAAACCAAAAAAAATTACAATAATAAGGCTTGAAACTATAGCTAAAATTATAGCAACTCTTATATATTTAAACGTAAAATCTTTATCTTTTTTCATCTTTATCTTTTTCTTGATCTTTATTATCTTTTTGTTTTACATAGTATTTGATGCTTCTATAGAAATTATAAAAGCCTGCCAATACTCCTATGACTATGAAAATTATAGAAAAAGTACCATCTGTCTTAAATAATTTGTCAAGTCCATAGCCAACAAGGTATGAAATAACAATGCTTGATACTATGTCTATGCCGATTTGACCAACTAAGGCTAAAGGTTTTAGTTTTTCTATCATATTATCACCTTATTCATATGCTTTTAAAGCTCCAACCATATCTGTAGTCTTTAACTTTTTATGAACTATAATCATAACCATGAAGATAAATACATATGTTAAAGCTGCAGAAATAACATAGTTATACCACATAATGTGCGAAACAAGTTGAATGTTCATAGGCGTAATATATTCAAGAATCAAATTATTTAAGCCAATACCGCCTAAAAAGCCCAAAAGTATTCCGAGTGTAGATAAAAGTATCGTTTCTCTATATACATAACTTGTTAGTTCGCGCGGATAAAAACCAAGAACTTTTAGTGTAGCTATCTCTCTAATTCTTTCAGATATATTAACACTATTTAAATTATATAATACTACAAAGGCTAAAGTTGCTGATACAAAGAGGATTAGTATGATTACATAGGTCAAGTTTGATAACCAGTCTTTAGCTATGTTTATAGTTTTAAACACATTAAATACATACATTACACTGTCAATTTTTGAAATTTCTTTTGTGAAATTGTCTTTAACTTTAACGTCATTACTGTTTAATTTAATTATATCTGAATTATAATCGTAGTCTTTCTTGAATACTTCTTCATAATAAGTCTTTGAAACATAGGCATAATGTCCTAAGTAGTTTTCATTTATATCCTTTACTTTCACTTTGTAGTAATTATTATATGAATCTCTTAGCTCTATCTCATCGCCTACGTTTTTGCCTAAAGAGTCTAATAGCTTTTTATTAACAATAACTCCATCGTCTGGTATTGTCATTTCTCCATTGTTATTTAAGTGAACATAGTTAGAAAACTTTTCGTTGTCATCAATAGCCATAAGTATAACGTTTTGATCTGGTATATCAACGGTATCTGCTATTAAATTCTCTGTTCTTATAGACATTTTGTTTTTAATTTCTTCATTATTATTTACAAAATCGTCATAATCTTTCAATTTATTCTTAGAAAAATCTTTATCATAATTTACAATTACGTCATAATCAAATATTTTTCCATATTGTCTATCAATTACTTGAGCTACTGATCCTTTTAATGCAAAACCGAAGAATAAAAGGCTCATGCAACCCGCAACTCCTAGCAATGTCATAAACATTCTTGACTTATATCTAAATGTATTTCTAAATGTTACTTTGTATAGGAAGCTTAATCTCTTCCATATAAATGGTATTTTCTCTAAGAATATCTTTGATCCTGCCTTCGGTGCCCTAGGTCTCATAAGTTCGCTAGAGTTATGTTTCAAATGCTTTGATAAAACTATGCTTACTGGAACCACTATTGAAAAGTACGAGATAAATGCACTGATTAGTGGGAAAGTCACATTAAAATATGCTATTGGCTTTTTAAGTGTAAATGATGCTGAATATGTTTTAAATACCATATTTGTTAATATGCTTTGTCCTAGTGCTATGCCTATGAATACTCCTAATGTTGTCGCTACAAAGCCATAGAATAAATACTTCTTATATATATCAAAGTTATTGTAACCAAGTGCTTTGAAGGTACCAATTTGAGTTCTTCTTTCTTCTGCCATACGCATAAGTGCAGTTAGTGCAACAATTGAAGCGATTAAGAAGAAAAATGCTGGAAAGACTAAGGCTAGTATATCCATTCTATAACCTGAGTCGTAGAACAATTGTAGACCTTCGATATTTTCTCTATCTAAGATATTAAATGTTGGTCTCTTCATGTTTTTAAGGACTCTTTTTGCTTCATCTAGGTCGCTCTTGGCGTCATTTATCTTTTTATCTGCCTTTATCTTTTCTGAATCATATTTTTCGATTCCGTCATCATATTCTTTTTGTCCATCAGAAATTTTCTTCTTAGCATCATTAAGTTCTCTAAGTCCAGAAGCCTTCTTGTCCTCAAACTCTTTAAGACCGGTGTTGTACTTTTCTAAGCCGTCGTTATATTTATCAAAGCCTTCGTTAAGCTTAATCATGCCTTCATCGTATTTAGCTTTGTTTTCTATATAAGTTATTTCTAGCTTATCAATATTTTCTTTTAATTCATCTAATTGTGCTTTTGCCTTATCTAGCTCTTCTTTGCCTTTTTTGAACTCTTCAGCTTTATCTGCTGGTATACTTGCTTCTGGAATCCCAGCCATAGCTTCTACTGCCTTGTCAAACTCTTCCTTTTTAGCAGTATACTCAGTCATAGAGCTTTCATAAGTATCTTTTAGTTCATCTAATTTAGTTTTTAATTCATCTATTTGGACTTTAGCATCGTCTAGATTGCTTTTGTTTTCATCCAGTGTAATTTTGCTATCTTCTAATTCTTTTTTACTGTCGGCAAGCTTTTTCTCAGCTTCACTAATTGAGTCATTGTATTTCTTTAGTCCATCTTTATAAGATTTATTAGCGTCATCTAATTTGTTCTTTGCATCGTCAAGCTCTTTTTTAGCGTCCGCAAGCTTTTTCTCAGCTTCTGCTATCTTGTCATCAGCATCGTCAATTTCTTCTCTAATATCAGCTTTTATGCTTTCAAATTTCTCTATAGATCTCTCATTAAAAGCGGCTATTAAACCTCTTCTGTTTTCTCCGACTATATTTTTATATTCTTTATCTGTTGTCTTTAATCCATCTGTCCCATCAATAATAATTCTTGCTTTGCTCTTATCAGTATCATTAAAAGCATCTTTAAGCACGTAAGCAAAAGAATCATAATCTCCTAAGCCCTTCTTGCTAGTGCCTTTCATTACCGTAGACATATTCTCAGGAGAAATAACTTTACCAACTACTTTGAATTTGTAATTCTTAAGTATCTTCTTGTTCTCAAACTCAAATTTGGACTTTTTACTATCAAATTCTATGGTATCTCCAATGTTAAACGAATGTTTTATAGGATAGGCATCGACAAGTATTTCGTCGCTCTTCTCTGGCAATCTGCCCTCTACAAGTTTAGGCATAGAAATTCTCTCAGGAAGTGACTCAAGATTAATTATTGTTTCGCTTCCCTTCTCAAGAACGTCCTCGCTATAGACATACTCTACGTTTTTAATGTCTACTACAGATTTAATAATTTCTTTATCTTTATCCTCTAATGAAAATTGTGAGTTTAGATAAATATCCGCTAAATTTGACTCATCTATAAAAGTATCTGCCGTTTTTCTCATAAGAGGACCCACTGACTTTAAGCCAGTGTAGACAAATACTCCTAATGTGATTAAAAGAACTATAGAAATGAATCTGCCTGGAGAATTTTTAATTTCTCTAAATATATCTTTCCATAAAGCAGTTTTTTTCATAAAATCACTACCATTCTATCTCATCTATAGATTGAATATTATCATTAACAAAGACGTTTCTAACCTTCGAGTCGTTAATCTCTATAACTCTATTAGCTATTGGGGTGATGGCTTTATTATGAGTAATAATAACTACCGTATTACCGTCCTCCAAGCTCCTGCTTTGCAATAGCTTAAGTATCTTCTTACCTGTATGATAATCCAATGCTCCTGTTGGTTCATCACATAACAATAGTTTTGGATTTTTTGCTATGGCTCTCGCTATAGCAACTCTTTGTTGCTCGCCACCAGAAATTTGTGATGGGAAGTTATTTGCTCTGTCTTCAAGACCTACATCTATTAGAACTTGCATTGGATCAATTGCGTCCTTAACTATTTGGCTAGCTAATTCAACATTTTCAAGGCAAGTTAAGTTTTGAACTAGATTATAGAATTGAAATACAAAGCCTATATCGTATCTTCTGTAAGTGGTAAGTTCTTTTTCATTGTATTTTTGTATGTCTTTGCCATCGATAATTATCTCACCTTCATCAGCTGTATCCATGCCTCCAATAATATTTAATAGAGTTGATTTACCAGCTCCGGATGGACCAACTATGACAACCAATTCACCTTTATTGAATGAAAAATTGATATCGTTATTAGCAACTATGGTACTGTCACCCATCTGATATCTTTTATACATATGTTTTACTTCTACAAACATTTTCTCACCACTACCTTAATAATTACTTTGAAAGCGCCTCGTCAATAGCCTTAGCAGCTCTCTTTCCTGCTCCCATGGCTTCAATAACTGTTGCGCTGCCAGTTACTACGTCCCCACCAGCATATATATAGTCACGTGAAGTTTTTTCTTCATCATTAACAATTATGCCGCCTTTTTCATTAAATTTAATTCCAGTACTTGTTTCTTTTATAAGTGGGTTTGGTCTTGTGCCTAGTGCCATGATTACAACGTCAGCTTCTATTTCAAATTCTGAGCCTTCTATCTTAACTGGTCTTTGTCTACCAGATGCATCAGCTTCGCCAAGCTCCATCTTTACGCATTTTACTTTATTAACATCGCCGTTTTCATCAGCTAAAATCTCAACTGGATTTGAAAGATACATAAAATTGATGCCTTCTTCTTTTGCATTTTCAATCTCTTCTCTACGAGCTGGCATGTCCTTATCTTCTCTTCTGTAAACAACTGTTACATTCGATCCAAAACGTCTTGCTGTTCTAGCAGCGTCCATTGCAACGTTTCCTGCACCTACTACAACTGTGTTAACACCCACTCTTATAGGTGTAGCTGTATCTTCTAGATATGCTTTCATTAAGTTTGTTCTTGTTAAATATTCATTTGCTGAGAAAACACCGTTGTAATTTTCACCTGGAATGTTCATAAATACAGGAAGTCCAGCTCCTGTGCCAATAAACACAGCGTCATATTCATCCATAAGCTCATCAACTGTAACTGTTCTGCCAACAATTGTATTTAGCTTAATCTTAACGCCTAACGACTTAATATTTTCAATTTCTTTCTTTACAACTTCGTCCTTTGGTAGTCTAAACTCAGGTATTCCGTATGTTAAAACGCCGCCCGCTTCATGAAGCGATTCAAGCATAGTAACATCGTAACCAAGCTTTGCTAAATCTGCTGAGCAAGTGATTCCAGAAGGTCCACTTCCTACTACAGCTACCTTTTTACCATTATTTTCAGCATTTTTTGTAAGTCTTATGCCGTGCTTTAATGCGTAATCACCAGCATATCTCTCTAATTTACCTATGGCAATAGCTTCACCTTTCTTGCCTAAAACACAAGTCATTTCGCATTGATCTTCTTGTGGGCAAACTCTTCCGCAAACTGCTGGCAGTGTTGTATAGTTAAATAGATCTTCAGCAGCTTCCTTTGGCTTATTATCAGCAAGTTTTTGAATAAAAGATGGTATGTTAATATTTACTGGACACATCTTTACACATTGAGGATTTTTACATTGAAGACATCTTTTTGCTTCTAAAATGCATTCTTCTTCTGTGTATCCATAACAAACTTCATCAAAATTATTAATTCTTTCCTTAGGATCTTGATATTTTATTTCAGTTCTTTTAAATCTATCCATTATCTCAATCCTCCTATTAAGTTACAGAAGTGCTTGCCTTCTTTTTCTATCTTAGAATATTGTCTTGACCTTCTTAAGGCTTCGTTCCAGTCAATTAAGTGACCGTCAAATTCAGGTCCATCAACACAGGCAAAAACAGTTTTTCCGTCAACAGTTAATCTGCATGCACCGCACATACCGCTACCATCTACCATGATGGTGTTCATTGAAACTATGGTCTTTATATTGTGTTCCTTAGTTTTTAAACAAGCAAACTTCATCATTATCATAGGTCCAACAACTATCGCGTAAGTATATTTTTTGCCTTTATTTGAAATTAAATCTTCTAAGCAATCAGTTATAAGACCGCTAAAACCATATGAGCCGTCATCTGTTGCTACATAAACGTTCTTAGCAACTTTTTTCATCTCGTCTTCAAGTATGATCAGTTCTTTGTTTCTTGCAGCAATTATAACGTCAATATCAACGCCATGATCGTGCATCCACTTAACTTGTGGATAAACAGCAGCAGTTCCTAAACCACCTGCTAGGAATATAATTGATTCTTTTTTTAATTCTTCTAATGTAATATTGATAAAATCACTTGGTCTGCCAAGTGGACCAGAAACATCCTTTAAAGTGTCGCCTACATTAAGCTCACCAAGCTTTTGTGTAGTCGAGCCAATTTTTTGAACAGCTATCATAACTGTTCCTTCTTCAGGATTGCTATCGCATATTGTAAGAGGTAGCCTTTCTGACTTTTCATCGATGATAATAATTAAAAATTGTCCAGGTTCTGCTTTTCTAGCAATGTCTGGAGCTTTTATGTACATAAGAAATGTATTTAAAGCAATATCTTTTTTCTCTGTAATTTCGTACACTTTAAAAACCTCCTAAAAAAATAAATAAAATTACTCAAATATATCTATATAATATCATAAAACAATTAAATTTTCAATATTTATAAGCAAATAGGCCCATGTTTATGAGCCTAATTATCTTATTAATTTACTTCTTATTTTTACTTCTTAAAAATCTATTCTTTTTGAAGTTTAAGAATAGGATAAATATCAAGATCAATACTTCAACAACCATCAACACCTGTACGAAGAGCTTATTTTGTTCAAATGTTCCGCCAAAGACCCTAAAGTAGGTTAATAGTAGTGGTATCATAAGTATTAGAGCTAGTATAAGCTTGTTCTCCATCTGTCTTTTGTAATAATAAAGATTGTCATCTTCGCCTAATATCTCCTCTATGCTCTCTCCTACTTTTGGCTTCATTAGTACATAGATGTGTGTTGCAAATAAACTTGCCTTGTAGCTAATGTCTTGTGAGTTACTATCAAATGTAGCCGCCATAAACGAGAACAAAGAAATTTGAGAAGCGCTTATAGGATATTGAAAAATCTCAATATCCTTTTTTCTAGCATAGGTTAAAAACGACTTAACGTCCTTTTCTGGTCCCTTGAAGTAATATACCTTGTATTCATATTTAGATTCAGTTTTATCAAAATAAAAGTATGAGCCTCTTAAATTGTTCAGCTTATAATTTTCTTCTCCTACTTTATTTAGCCATTTCTCCAAAGAATAAATAGGATCTAAAAACTTTTTATATTTTTTCACTAAATAACACCCTTTTGATTATTATTATCTATCGCCATTTCAAGTACTATAAAGGCAAAGCCAAAGACTATGGCTGGTATTACCCAGGCAAAACCTTCTGATCCTAGTGGGATTCTATCTAAAAAGCTTCTTATATTTTTAAAATCGCCAATATTAGCAATAGTATCTAACAAGCTCGCCATAAATGCTCCAAGTGTAGCGCCTTTATATATAGCTTTGTATTTTATTTTATTATCAAATATATTTAGTAAAATGATTACAATAGCAACTGGATATAAGACTGAAAGTATTGGTCCTGAGAATGTTATTATTGAGTCAACTCCGTTTGTTGCGATTATTCCACTAAATAAACAAGTGAATATAACTATAGACTTGTATGTTAATTTGCCGTGTGTGAGATCTGAGAAGAACTCTCCAGCTGTTGCTGTAAGGCCTATGGATGTTGTTAAACAAGCTAAAGCTACTGTTAAAGCTAAAGCTGCTGTTCCATATTGACCCATAATCTTATTTACCATGAAAATTAAGTTAGCTACTCTATTTGGGTTTTCTGGATCAATAGTTAAATAACCACTGCCAGTTCCGCCGATGTAAACTAGTCCGCCATAAACAAAAGCTAAACAAAAGGCTGCTATGATACCAGATATAACTGTCATTCTAAACATGTCTTTTTGACTAGTATAGCCTCTTTTCTTAACACTGTTAATTACAATAGTCGCCATAATTATTGAGCCTATGGCATCCATAGTTTGATAACCTTCTTTAAAGCCTTTAACAAAATTTTGTGTACTTCCTGTATCTTTTGGTACACCTATTGGCTTAACAATTGAAGAAATAATAATTGTAAATAGTATAACTAATAGTATTGGTGTAAGTATCGAACCTATCTTGTCAACAACTTTTGATTGATTTAATGTAAAAAATAATGTCAATCCAAAAAAGATTATAGATACTAGTATCGGGCTAACATTACCAAATAGTGGTTGAACAGCTATCTCATATGTAGTGGCGCATGTCCTAGGTATCGCTAATAAAGGTCCTATGCATATCATAATTAATGAGCCAAATAAAATTGAGAAAGTTTTATTTACTTTGCCTGCAACATCTTCAAGTCTTCCTCCTGCCTTTGCCGATGCTACAACTCCAAGTATTGGTAGTCCTATGCCTGTCATCATAAAGCCAATCATTGCTTTGAACCATTGATCTCCTGCTATGGCTCCTAATGTCGGCGGGAAAATTAAGTTTCCTGCACCTAAGAACATCGCAAATAATGCAAAGCCTACTACCATTGTGTCGATGATTTGTTTTCTTTTCACTTCCATCCCTCCATTACCATAGACATTATACTATATCCCCGAGCTAAAGTAAATATATTTTTAAGATTTTGTAACGTTTTAAAGTATTATTAGCAGCACTGTTAGGTGCATTTAAATAGCAGTGATAAAGCAGCGATGATGAAGAATGATTTATCTATCTTGATATAAGCATCAAATGTAAGTTTAAGCAAAAAAATAACTCACAGCCTGAGCCATGAGTTATTCTATACTTTATTTAATTGATTTTACATCATTGGCATTCCGCCAGGCATGCCACCTGCCATAGGTGCATCGTCCTTAGGAATGTCTGCTACTGCTGCTTCAGTAGTTAGTATCATTGATGCTACTGATGCTGCATTTTGAAGTGCTGATCTAGTTACCTTAGTTGGATCAACAATACCCGACTTAATCATGTCAACGTATTTGTTGTTAAGTGCGTCAAAACCAATGCCAGGTTTTTCGTTCATAACATTTTCAACAACAACTGATCCTTCTAGACCTGCGTTTTCTGCGATTTGTCTAACTGGTTCTTGTAGTGCTCTTAAGATTATCTTAACACCTGTCTTTTCGTCGCCTTCAAAGTCATCTACTATAGCTTCTAGCGCCTTGATTGAGTCTGCAAGTACAGTTCCACCTCCTGGTACTATACCTTCTTCAACTGCTGCTCTTGTAGCCGATAGAGCGTCTTCTATTCTTAATTTTCTTTCCTTTAATTCAATTTCACTAGCTGCACCAACTTGAACAACTGCTACGCCGCCAGTTAATTTAGCTAATCTTTCTTGAAGTTTTTCTCTGTCGAAGTCTGAGTCTGATGCTTCGTATTGAGTCTTGATTTGTTTTACTCTTGCTTCGATTTCATCTCTTTCTCCTGCTCCGTTAACGATAACTGTAGTTTCTTTGTCAACTTTAACTTTTTGAGCAGTTCCTAGCATATCTATAGTAGCTTCTTTTAAGTCATATCCAAGTTCTTCAGAAATAACCTTAGCTCCAGTTAATATAGCTATATCTTGTAACATTTCTTTTCTTCTGTCGCCAAAGCCTGGTGCCTTAACTGCAACGCAGTTGAATGTACCTCTAAGTTTGTTAACAACAAGTGTTGCCATAGCATCGCCTTCAATATCTTCAGCGATTATTAATAATGGTTTTGATTGTTTAACAATTTCTTCTAGTACAGGAAGAATTTCTTGTATATTTGTTATCTTCTTATCAGTTATTAAGATGTAAGGATTGTCAAGTTCAGCTACCATCTTGTCTGTATCTGTTACCATGTAGCTTGAAACGTATCCTCTATCAAATTGCATACCTTCAACTACTTCAAGTGTAGTACCCATAGATTTTGATTCTTCTACAGTTATAACGCCGTCGTTACCAACTCTATCCATAGCGTCTGCAATTAGCTTACCAATTTCTTTATCTCCAGCTGAGATTGAAGCAACTTGAGCTATAGCGTCTGATGACTCAACTTTCTTTGAGTATGATTTAATGCTTTCAACAGTTTTATCAACTGCTTTTCTAATACCGCTTTGTAAAATCATTGGATTTGCGCCAGCTGCAATATTCTTTAGTCCTTCTCTAATTATAGCTTGAGCAAGAAGTGTTGCTGTTGTAGTACCGTCACCAGCGATATCGTTTGTCTTAGTAGCAACCTCTTTTAATAATTGTGCTCCCATGTTTTCGAATTTATCTTCTAATTCTATTTCCTTAGCGATAGTAACACCGTCATTAGTGATTAGTGGTGAACCAAATGATTTATCAAGTACAACGTTTCTTCCTTTTGGTCCAAGTGTTACTTTTACAGTATTAGCAAGAATGTTAATACCTTCTTCCATTTTATGTCTTGCATCTGCATTGAATTTAATTTCTTTTGCCATATAATTACCTCCTAGTCTTCAACTACTGCAACGATGTCAGCGAATTTTAATACAGTGTATTCTACGCCGTCAATTTTTGCGCTTGTTCCTGCATATGTTGAGAATATAACTTTATCTCCTACTTTTACTTCTTTTGCCTTCTTTTCATCATTAGCAATGTCAGATCCTATTGCTATAACTTCAGCCATAACAGGAGCTTCCTTTGAAGCACTTGGTAGTACTATGCCTGATTTAGTTTTTTCTTCTGCTTCTAATTTCTTAATAACTATCCTATCGGATATTGGTCTTAATTTCATAATCTATTCCTCCTTATAATATTGTTAATATTTTTCTTGTTAGCACTCGTCACTATTGAGTGCTAACAATTATATTGTAGTAAATATATAGTAATTATACAAGATAATATAATCGTATTTATTCATGTTTATCATTATTATTTATTTATTATCTTGCTTTTCCTCTTCTTTTTTCATCTTTTTAAAGTTTTCTCTCATATAGTAGAAAAGATATTGTTGTGCATAGCCCGATAGTTCACCAAATCTTTTCATGCCGTCTTCTTGTATAAGCTTCTTATTTCTCTCTTCTCCTCCGTAGTATAGCTCTTCCATGACTCTCTTAACCCAAACATCGACTGGGAATGAATCAGTTCTACCTAGTCCAAAGAGTAATATGCATTGAAAAACTTTCTCTCCTATACCTGGTACTTCTAATAAAGTTTTTCTTATATCGTCTACGCTTCTTTCTTTAAGCTCTTCAAAATTTATTATACCCTCTTGAACCATTTTTGAAGCAATAACTATCCTTTCAGATCTAAATCCAGCTCTTGCATACTCTTTAATGTCCTCAGGCTTCGCATTAGACAGAGCAGCCGGACTTGGAAAGGCATAGTACTCTTCTTCATCAAAAGGATTATTTAGCTTCTTGCCGTACATTTGCGACAATTTCTTAATTGTATTCTTAATGTTCTTAATTTGATTATTGGCGCTTATAATAAAAGAAATATATGTCTCGAATGGATCCTGTTTAAGTATCCTCATGCCACCGCCAAAGTCAATAGCTTTTCTAATAACTTCATCATTAGCTGATAGCGTCTTCTTAATTGCATCATAGTCAGTATTTAAGTCAAAATAGTTTAAAATTTCATTTTTATCTGAAAAATCGCCCACTATCTCAATACTATCATCTATAGAACGTGCTTCCAAGACCATGTCCCTAAATATAAATCTATATGCTTCTTCATCTAGCTTTTTCCATCTGAATGCTTGGCCGCACTCAAATATATGAGAAGGGACAAAGCTAGTCTGTCCCTTTAATATTATCTTATTCATTACTCTTTGTCTTTTTGTCCTCGCTTAATGCTTTAAACGCTTGTTTAAGCGTCATTCTGTTTCCGTATTGCAGTGTACCTAATCTATAAATATCGCATGCAAGCTTATATATGAAGTATGCTGATACCACCAATATAGCAAATGATGCAGCTATCTCTATGATAGAAATATTTAACATACCAGCTCTTATAAACATTACGAATGGTGATGTTAGTGGGAAGTAAGATAAAAACGCCACAAAACTTGATTCTGATCCAGATGTTAACGCAAATATAGCTCCAAAATATGCAAGTACAATTAATATTGTAGCTGATGATATTGATTGACTTACTTCTTCTATCTTATTAACTAGTGCTCCAAGTGTAGCAAAGATAAATAAGTATAAGAAGAAACCTGCTATCATAAACAAGATGAATGTTATAACTAATTGTATAGGTGCACTTGTGATGCTAAATATGTCTGACCAATACTCTTTATTAAATAAGTATCCTACAGCAAAGCCAATAAACAAGAATGAAACTTGAATAACAGCACTTAGTACAGTCGCTAATACTTTACTTAGTATCAAGTATTTAGGTTTAGTTGATGTTATAAGCAGCTCCATAGTCCTGTCATTCTTTTCCTTAGCTACAGATGTAGCTGTTATTTGGCCATATGTTAGTATAATCATATATAGCAAGAATAACAAAATATAAATTATAAAATAGTTTTGCTTTGAGTCCTTTCCTAATACTACTTCATTTATTTGATATTGATTTGCTTCTAAGGCTTTTACTTTATTATAGTCTAAGCCTTCTGCTTCAATAAGGTTTTTATATCTGTATTCATTTAACGCTCTATCTAAGCCATCACCCATATCAGTAAGTTTAGAATTTAATACAAATTTTTGAATTGAGTCCGCATCAATGATTGCACCTCTGTCAAGCTCTTTATTTAATACATCATCTTTAAGTTTTTCTTCATCAGTATATATATGGACTTCATAATGACTTAAAAATGATTTTAATTCGCTTTCATTAACGCTATCATCATTTATAATAATTCCTAACTTTTGTGTCTTATTAAATTCGTCGGTGATAGATTTAAATAAATTCCCTTGTATAAGTCTTGGAACAAAAGCTCCTAATAAGGCTAGAACGAAAAATACTACTGTAGTTATCTTATACGACTTAGTCTTTATTAGCTGTTTAAACTCAAATGATGTTATTAAACCAATTTTATTCTTCATCCTTATCACCTACCGCTTCTATGAATATCTCTTCTAGACTTGGTTCATACTTTGCTATGGCTCTAAAATTATCCTTACCAATAGCAAACTTAGCTAGTTCATCAGCTTTATCACTTGTTCTAACGATGATGTCATTATCTTTGATGCTAACATTATCTTGTCCAGCTAAATCAAATATATCTTGTAAATAGTTTACAGCATCATTATAAAAGCTTAGTCTTAATCTTCCCTCACCCATATTTTTCTTAATTTCTTTAAGATTGCCTGTTAAAACATTTTTGCCGTCCTTAATAAGAGCGATATTGTCACAGAAATTTTCAACGTGGCTCATTTGATGAGATGAGAATATAAGCAAAGTGCCACTCGAAACAGCTTCTTTGATTAAATCGATAAGTATTTGAGAGTTAACTGGGTCTAGACCTGAGAATGGCTCATCAAGAATAATAATATCGGGCTTATTAATAAATGTTTGAATGATCTGTATCTTTTGTTGATTGCCCTTTGATAAGGTATCAAGATTTTTTGCCTTGTATTCACTTAGCTTAACTTTTTCAAGCAGCTCTATAGCATTGTCATGGCTTTCTTTTTTAGAAAGTCCCTTTATTCTTCCAAAGTAAATAAGCTGATCAAGTATAGCGCTCTTAGCATACATACCTCTTTCTTCAGGCAAATATCCTAGCTTTATCTCTTTTCTGTCAATTGGCACGCCGTCAATCAGTATCTTGCCGCTGTCAGCCTTAAAAACGTCCATAAGTATCCTTATGGTAGTCGTTTTACCAGCTCCATTCCTTCCTAAAAAAGCAGTTGAACTACCGGAACTTGTTTCTAAATTAATTCCGTGTAAAACTTCTTTTCCAGCGAAGGATTTTTTAATGTCGATTAATTCTAACTTCATTATTTATTCTCCTTTCTAGGCCTTCCCCTCTTTTTTGCTTCTCTATATAGTCCTAATTCCTTATCATATACAATATCTTTTGCTTTATTAACATAATCGTCACTTGTGAAAGTGCCATCGTTTTTGCATTTAAGTAAATAATTTAGTGTGAATAAACTTTCAGATAATGGCACGTTCTCGACAATAATGTCCTTATCTAAATCGAGCACAGTCGGAGCAAAATTCCATATCGCCTTGATACCAATCTTTTCATAAGTCCTTGCAACATCTCTCGCACTATTGCTAGTAACAGCTATGACACCTATGTCAATGGTATTGCTTTTGGCAAAGTCCTCAAGCTCAGATATGTTTCTAACTTTGATACCATTAAAGCTAAGGCCTATCATATTGGGATTGCTATCGAATAAACCAATAAACTTAAAGCCGCTACTTTCAAACTCACGCGACTGTATTATCGCTTGACCGATATTGCCAACGCCAGTCAAGATTAAATTCTTTTTATAATCAAGGCCAAGAACGCCTTTGAGGTCCATGTATATAGTCTCAACATTATATCCATAACCTTGTCTACCCTCAGCACCAAAAGTGTTTAGATCAACCCTGATCTGAGAGGCAGTAAACTTTGTGTAAGACGATAGCTCACTTGAAGAAACCCTATGTACGCCCCTTGCGTATAGATCTTCAAAAATCACATAGTATATAGGTAATCTTTTAATTGCATTTATTGTAATATCACGAGCCATAAGTCCACACCTTTCATTATCAGAACAATTATAGTATAACATATAGAGATTTTCTTAGCAATAATTTTATTTACATTCAACTAGCTCTTTAAAAACTTTTCCAATTATATCATAATGAAATTTTAATGTTTTAGACACTAAAATTAAAGCAGCACGAAGACTACTTTTAATACTAATTAGATTTTTTTGCTTGTACAAACATTCCAGAATAATCTTTATGCTTTTCTATCCACTCATATATATTTACTTCTTTAAAGTCAGGGCTAGTCATTCCACTATTACTTGTTATTAAAGAAAACATTGTAGTTTCTTTGTCTTTATTAAGTACTGAGTTTTCTATCCAACCATATGATTTTACATCTTTAAAAGATAAATTGTCATATCTGCTATAATCCATCTTAGTTAGAACTTTCCCTTTATCCAAAACGTAAACAGAAAATCTTTTCTCTGAAAGTCCCAATAAAAGTTTTTGTGATTTTTTTATATTGATATTACCTGTACTAAATAGCTCTTCAACTTTAGAATTAACATAGTATAATAATTTTATTTCTATACTGTTATCTTGCTCAGAACCTACAAGTTCATATGTTTCGTGAACAAAATCCAAAACATTTCCATTGTCATCTTTATTATCTTCAAATATATAAATATTTGAATCATTTTCTACTCTTTTTATCTCTAAATTATTATTTTTACTGCATGAAAAGATAAAAATTGCCATAGTAATTAAACAAAATATAATGAACTTTTTCATAAAATCACCTCTTTGTAAACTATTATATAATAATAATTATTATAATTCAAGATAATTGCAACAACTTAACTTATTTTATTTGTCAGTTATATATCAAACCACACATTTTTTCATATTATCGGATCTATATAACCAAGTTCCATTGCCTTATTAAATGCTTGTATAGCGTTATTTACTCCCAGTTTTGAATATATGTTAGATATGTGATTATATAAAGTTCTTTCACTGATAAATAATTTATTTGCTATATCTTTTTTATTACTGCCTTTAACTAATTCTTTCAAAACAATTTTTTCGCTATTAGTTAATAAAGGCTTATCATTGATTTCAACAATTTTATTATTCCCTTTATAAATTCTAACTAGTCTTTCAATCAAATCATCAATTTCAATTGATTTATTGATAAAATCTTTAACACCTAATCTATATGCAGTTTCTCTATAGTTTATTAAGTCATAAGATGTTAGTATTGCAATATTAATATCAGGATAAATTTCAAGCAAATCTTTTATTAAATCAAGACCAGTTTTTTCTGATTTTAAATTTATATCCAAAAGTACTATGTCATAATTTTTTATTTGTAAATACTTGAATAAATCGTCTATTGTAGATACATAGTCACAAAGCTCTATTTCATCATGCTCTTCAAGAAGCAATTTTATTGATGCTCCAAATAGTTTATGATCATCTAATAATATTATCTTCATCAGTTACCTCCAGAATTACTTTTGTTTTCAATACATCCTTATTTAATTCATAATAAAGTTCACCAGAGTACATATCAATTAATAGTTTCAATAAAAGCAGTCCTCTTTTCGATTCATTAATCCGCTTAAAATCATCATCACTTGCTCCATCGCTTTCAATTTCAATAATAATGTTTTTTTCTTCTCTATATAAATTGTAATTTAAAAAGCTTGCTTTTGAATGCTTGTAAATATTGTTAATAAGCTCCTTTGACACTACTGATACAAGTTTAATTAGTTTTACATCGCTTTCACTAAATAATTTTTCATCAATATTTAAATTAATATACAAACTTTTATTATATAATGACGAAACATTGTCAATAATTGACCTTATTGATGTATTTATATCAGCTCTTTCAAAAAGATTAGCTTGATATAGTTTCATTATTTGTCTTGATTTAAACTCAAGATTAGATAAAACATTTTTTGCATATTCGACATTAGGATTTTTAAGTGAAAGATAGTTTATACTTGCATAAATATCCTGTATAATCTCATCGTGTATAACTCTTGCAAAATCATCTCTTTCCTTGCTCATATACTCTGCTAAATAATATAGTCTATATGTTTTTTCATAGCTTAGCTCTTTTTCTTTAATAAATATAAGGAAAAAGCTTTCAATTAGAAGCATAATTATATGCATGAAGATATTAATTACAAATGAACTTATATCAAATAAATATATCATCAATAAAGATAAGATAGCTAAAAGAATTGTAAACACCTGCGCTGAAGACTTAGATATAGGCAAGATGTTTATATCTTTAGCGTGATCTATAAGTAAATATCTTTTCGCGTAAATAAATGAAGATACAAGACTAAGTATAATCAAAATATATTTATAATCAATATTCTTTTGTAAACTTAATGCTATGGGCACTGTAGATAATAAAGAAAATATAATTGTATATTTCTTTCCAATATTTTTATTTGAAAGCTCAGTGTAAATAAATATATATATTGTAAAAATCAATAGAAATGATACTAAGTTTATTACAGGAGCATCATTTATGCTTAAATTTAATTTATATAATATTCCCCAATATAGTATGACCGCTAAATGCGCTAATATAATTTTTAATAATTTTTTATACATAATTTAATAATAAGTTGTAACTATCCTTTCAATTTTTGTATTTATACCCAATAATACAAGTAAGACAATGAGTATTAAGGCTTTTATTATAAAATATAGCGCTAAAAGATTTGTAAACATATAAGTAATATAAGAGACGCTTAAAATAATTATATGCAAAACAGCGAAACTTATCTGCAATCTATTTATCTTGTTCATATTTGTAATAAAAAGTATTATATATATAATAAATAAAGTATATTAGACTTGTTATGAGAGTATTAAAAATTAAATAAATTGATAAACTCATAGTGTAAAGGCTCAAAACTATTGAAGGTGCTAATATTATAAGTGTTGAAAAATATAATGATGCTATATACTTTATAATGATTTTATTCTTAGAAACACCATTAGCTAAAATAAACTCTATTCTTTTACTAATCTTATCATTTACAATTGTTGACTTTGCAAGCTCTATCGCAAATATTATATATAGCATAAGAAATCCATCGCTTTTTAATATCTGTATAATTATCTCATTGTTTATTGCACTTTCTCCCACCAAAACAGGTATTAGAGTAAATATAAACGCCATAAGCGCCATTAATATTGCATTCTTATCAAGATTTTTTTCTATATCGTTTTTTATTAAGTTTAAGACCATGTGCCCTCCTTATCTATAACAGCTTCATTACTTAATTTTTTGTATTTAATTATTGAAAAAGATGCAAATATTATTAATAATACAATGTTTATCCCTAATAATACATATACTAAGTTTACATTATGCTTATCTATAAACTCTATGATATGCTTTGAAAAAGAAGCTACTAAATAAATTAATAAACTTGAAACAAAGAATACTAAATTTTTAAAAAACTTAAAATTCTTTTGATATAAGCTTATTATATTAAATAAAAGCACTTCAAAATACAACATTATAACTAAACTAATATATACTGCAAATATTAGTTTAAAATCAATTTTAAAATCATATATTAAATAAGTCATGAAGAATAAAACGAATGATGGAATTGAAGAAATCACCCACATTTCTTTAGTATATGATTTTATTATATCTTTTATATCAAATCCAGATGCAAGTATGAACTCAATACGTTTATTTAATTTATCTTTAGCTGTTAAATTAACGACCATAGCGTTCGAGCCAATTATTGTAAAGCCTAGTATAAATACATATAGCATCAATAATATATAATAATCACCACGAGATGCGAATACATTTTTGTATAATAAAAAATTAAATACAATAGCTATTAATAATGTTAAAACAATATTTAAGCGCACATCAGTATCTTTTAACAAATATTTTCTACAAGCTTTATTTATATTTAAATTATCATTCATTTTCTTCCCTCCTCAATAAATAATTCTTCAAGGCTTTCTCCTTTGATATCATCTATGTTTTTTGTAAACAAAATTTTTCCATTCTTTATCATAGTAACATTATCAGCTACTTTTTCTATCTCTGCTAAATCGTGGCTTGTTATTACTATAGTCTTGCCTTTATCCTTTAGTATTTTTATTAAGTCTCTTATTTGTACTCTAGATATAGGATCTACACCACTAGTCGCTTCATCTAAGAAAACTATATCTCGATTCATAAGAACTATAATTAAAAGAGAAAGTTTTCTTTTCATTCCCTTTGAATAAGTTGATACTTTTCTATCTAAATCATCTGTAATTCCTAATAAGTCGCTGTACTTTTTATATACATTACTTGCATATCCAAAATACAAGCCATAGATATTAATATTTTCTAAACCTGTTTTATCTTCATATAAGTAATCATTTTCAAGAAGCATTGCATGGTCACCTTTAACTAGAACACTACCTTTGTCCTCTTTGTATAAACCCGTTAATATCCTTAGTAAAGATGTTTTACCAGAACCGTTTGGTCCTACAATCGCATGAACGGTATTGGCTTCAATATCTAATGAAAAATCATTATAGAGTTTTTTCTTCTTAAAATTTTTGCTCATATTTTTTACTTCAATAATATTCATAATAAACCTCCTGTGTATTATTTGTAATTTGATTATATATTGACTAAAATTGAAATTCATGAGTAAAAACTGCAATTTTATCTTATTTTCATCTTATAAAATATGTTATAATAGAATCGAGGTGTTTTTATGACTGTACTAGCATGTAATAATATAAAAAAAGTTTTTATAGACAAGTTAATTTTTGAAAACGTTTCTATTAATATAAATGAAGGCGAAAAAGTTGCCATAGTTGGTATGAATGGTACTGGTAAGTCAACTTTACTTAATATTTTATCTGGCATGCTTAATTATGATGAAGGCGATATATTTATTTCTAAAGATACTAAAATCGCCTACCTTGAGCAAAATACAACGATCAGAAGTTCTTTAAGTGTTTATGATGAGATGAAGAAGTCCATGAAGCACTTGACTGATCTTGAGGAGGAGCTTAGGAATTTTGAAGATATCATTGCCAAGGACCCTAGTCAAGAGAACTTGGATAGATATGCCTTTTTACTTGAAGACTTTGAAAAGAAAGGCGGATATACATATGATGCTGAGATAAAAAAGGTTTTGACTGGGCTTGGTTTTGGCGAAGAACAGTTTAGCCAGGCTTTTAACTCTCTTAGCGGTGGGCAAAAATCTAAGCTAATGCTTGCCAAGGCGCTTATACAAGAGTCTGACATACTTTTCTTGGACGAGCCTACCAATCATCTCGACATTGATTCAATGGAATTCCTTCAAGAATACATCAATTCATTTAATAAGACTGTTGTTATGGTCAGCCACGATAGATATTTTTTAAATGCAACTTGTAATAAGGTAATCTTGATTAAAGATCACACAACTCATGAGTACAATATGGGCTACGAGCAATATATAAAGCAAAGAAAGATAAATGAAGCAATTCAAGAGAAGGCTTATATCAATCAGCAAAAAGAAATTGAAAGACAAAAAGAGATTATCAGAAGATTTAGGTCCTACGCTACTGAAAAAAGCATTATTAAGGCAAAATCGCGTGAGAAGATGCTTGCTAAGATTGAGCTCTTAAGTGATGTTAATGATGACAGCGAGATTAATTTCAAGTTTAGGATGAAGGTCGAGTCTGGTAACGATGTCTTAGCTGTTGAAAATATCAATAAAAGCTTTGGCGATTTTAAATTATTAAATGATATAAACTTTAACATATATAAGCGTGAACACGTTGGCATCATCGGTGCCAACGGTATTGGTAAGTCAACTCTATTTAAAATTATTCTTGATGAAGAAAGTCATGACTCTGGTGAAATACGCTTTGGGACTAATGTCAATGTCGGCTACTTTGATCAAGAGCTAGAAAAGCTTGACGTGAATAAATCCATAGCCGAAGAGATATGGGACAGCTTCCCTCGCCTTACTTACTTTGAGCTAAGAAAAGCGCTGGCAAAGTTTTTATTTATCGATGACGATATATATAAGATGATAGACGAATTATCTGGCGGAGAAAAAGCTAGAGTATCTCTATGTAAGATAATGCTTTCTGATGTAAACTTCCTTGTTCTAGACGAACCTACAAATCACTTGGACATCGAGTCAAAAGAAGTTTTGGAAGAGGCTCTTAATTCATACGAAGGAACTCTGCTTGTAATTAGCCACGATAGATATTTTCTAAATAAAGTTGTAAATAAAATACTTGAGCTTAAAGCTGATGGTATTCATGAATTTTTAGGTAATTATGACTATTATCTTGAAAAGAAAAAGCGTATGCGTGAGGAAGAAGCTTTCTTAGAAGAGCCTGAAGAAATTACAAAGACGCAAGCAAAGCTTAATAAAAAGCGAGAGAGAGAAGAAAAAGAAAGATTAAAAAAGGAAAAACAAGCAAAGGATGCTCTTGAAAAAGAAATTTCAGAGCTTGAAAAACATAAGGATAAGATTCATAATGAGCTCGCAAATCCAGATATATACGATGACATAGACAGGGTTAACGATTTGAACTTTAAACTTACTGAGATTGATGAGAAGCTTGATGCCTTATATGAAGAGCTGATTTATATGGAGGATTAAGATGTTTGAACTGAATGATGTAAAATTTAAAGATATTCTTAGTATAGATCACTTAAATATTGATGATAGTGGCCTTACTATGATTATGGGTCCGAGCGGCAGCGGTAAATCTACTCTCTTAAAAATGCTTGATGACCTTATAAGCCCTGATAGCGGCGATATTTTATACAAAGGCGACAATATTAAGACATTCAAAGCACATGCATTAAGAAGAAAAGTTATTATGCAGTCTCAATTCCCCGCTATCTTCGAAGGCGATGTGAGAGACAATTTAAATATAGCGAGAAAATTCAGTGATATAGACGCTCTTGATGATGCGAAACTAAAAAAACTGCTTGATATAGTTTTGCTTGATAAAGATCTTAATGATAATCCAAAGGACTTCTCTGGCGGAGAAAAAACTAGACTATCGATAGCGAGGGTCTTGGCAATGGATGCTGAAGTCTATCTATTTGACGAGCCAACATCGTCACTTGATGAAGAGACCGAATACAAGCTTATAAGTAATGTAATTAAGTACTTAAAAGAAAGAGATAAGAAGATAATTATGGTATCGCACTCAGAAAAACTATTCTCCCTTGCTGATCAAGTGATTAGCATCAAGAATAAGACAGTGACAATTAAGGAGGCTTAATATGTTAACAGAAATTTCAATATTACAGCTCGCCCTATCTTTTATATTTATCATAGTACTGCTAGTAATTTCAAAGATAAAGGGTCTATCTAATCAAGGACTAATCATAGTAGCTTCTCTTAGAATGACAATTCAGCTAATAGTAACAGGCTACTTACTAAAATACATTTTAAAGAGCAATAGTCCGTGGATAACACTTTTGATACTTATAATTATGGAAGCGTTTGCAATATTTAATGTATACAAAAGAAGCAAGGTTAAATCAATCAAACTTAAAGAGCTTATAGCAATATGCTTTATAGGATCGAGTTTAGTATCAATATTCTACTACATCATAGTTGTTGTAGGCGTTAGACCATGGTACGACCCAAGGTACTTCATAACTATCTCAGGAATGCTTATCGGTAATACAATGACGGGCATGAGTCTTGCTATTAACTCTTATAAAAATTCTCTCAATGATCAAAGAGATACGATTGAGTCGGCACTAATGCTCGGGGCAAAACCTAAGGATGCTGTGTTAAAGATATCGAGAGAAGCATTTAGCTCCGCCATACTACCGACACTTAACTCAATGCTCGGCATGGGCATAGTGCTTTTGCCTGGTATGATGACTGGACAAATACTATCAGGGACTGACCCAATGTCTGCTATACTATATCAAATAACGATCATGATAGCCATAGTCGGAACTGTCGGTATCACTACAAGCATATTTACATCGCTTGCGTACAAAGCTTTCTTTAATGATAGAGAGCAAATACTATTCTAAATGAAAATTGAATATAAAAAAACAAACTCTACTAAAAATACTAGTAGAGTTTATTTATATACGAATCTATTACCGACTCTTTCTTCTTTTCACTAAAAACGTTCTTCTCTCTCAAAATGTCTACAAGCCACAAAGCTTGCGAATGGAAGATTGCTTCATTATAGTCACTTAAGACTATCTCATAAAGCTTACCATTTAAGAACTTTGAATTTGTTTTAACGTAGTACGCATCAACATTCTCAAAGTCAACCAGTCTTAGTATGCTTATAGTCGTTAAATCTTTTTGATGATACAAACTTAGCCCAGTGTTTTTGTACTCAACAAAGTACTTTCTGTGCTTGTTTGTATTTTTTATCTCATTTGCAAGCATCAGATAATACTTAGCAAGCGAGTTATAGTATTGGTAGTTAAACATGCCCTTTTCAAATGAATCAATCTTAATAAAAGGTTTTATGTTTAGACTAGTAATAAAATTGAAATTCTCTTGAAGAAACTCCTTCTTCGTCAAGTCACCGTTGTTGAACTGTATGATCAAAGAATGTCTCTTCTCAAAAAATACCTCAAAAAGATTCTTCCTCTTTACATAAAGCATTAAATACCACTTTCTAATTATTTAACTTCTTCTACATAACTCCTTAAGTCACTGTCTACTTCATCAGCTACGTAGTCAACGTTGATAAGTATGTCTACATCATGCTTTTCAGAAATTTCATCTAAATTCTTTACTAAGCATTTTAAATCTTCTTTCTTAATATCGATAATCTTATAAACACTGTCGATATAAATTTTTTCTAGGTCGAAGTCCATAGAAAGCATTCCAAGCAAGAAGCCATAGAACTTTTCAATAGAATTTACACTGTAGTCGCTTAAGTTAATAAGTCTAACGTTAGTGTCTAGAGAAAATATGTGTTCGTCCTCAACATCTAAGAACGTAATGTTGCCGTTACCTGACTTAATGTCATCGTTAGCACCATTGATTAACCACTTAGTCTTTCCTGCACCTTTTGCTCCTAAGATTAATTTAACCATAAAAATCATCCTCCTTAAAATATTTACCTTGGTAATTTGATTTTCTTTTCATTTGTTCTAATATGGAATCTTTTATTCTCCACCAAGATTCGCCCCAGTTGCAATGAATTGTTCCCTCTTCATCGGACCTTCCGACCAATCTTTGTATAATTATATCATCTTTTATATGAGTTAAGAAAATTTCTACTCTATCTACATAGTCTTCTCTGTTTAAGAGTTTAAACTCATGAGCTTTATACATCTGGGATATCTTAGTTCCTTCCATGATATATAAACTATGTAGTTTAACTTCATCCGTCTTTGTCATGTTAATGAGCCTAGCATCATTATATATGTCATCTACGCTATCCCATGGCAAATCAAGTATCAAGTGAGCTGCCTTTCTTAAGCCGTACTTTGATAATGTTTCACACGCATCTATATAATCATTAGTACTATGACAACGGTTTAATATCTTAAGCGTCTCATCATTTGAGCTCTGTAAGCCCAGTTCAACAGTTATCTCAAGATTATACTCATCTTTTACATCCTTCAAAAACTTCATGTAATCATCAAAGATTAGATCAGGCCTTGTCGATATGTTAATTCCAACAACGTCTTCCTGTATTGCGTTCATTATATTTTCCTTAAACTGATCTAGTGGCATATAAGTATTAGAAAAGTTTTGAAAATAAGCTATGAACTTCGTTGCCTTATGGTTTTTCGTGATATTTATCTTGTTTTGTTCAATCTGCTCTATGACAGATAGTTTATTAGATAAATTCTCAAAGCTGCCTCCCTCTGCTGTGCAAAAGATGCAGCCGCCATAAGCCTTTGAGCCGTCTCTATTGGGACAAGTTATGTTTAGACTGATAGGAAGCTTATAAACCTTAGTATGAAATTTATTTCTTAAGTACTCTGAGTAGACTCTATAGAGTTTTTTCTCGTCCTCAAAGCTTATAATATTACTCATCTACCTCGTTTTTATTATAAAATTCTTCCATAAGTTCGTCTATGATTGCATCATCAACGACTTCTAGTTCAACATCGACACCATTTTCATGCTCGATGTACTTATAAGGATAAACATACTCTTCTTCCTCTTCTACGTCTAGTGGGAACAAGAAGATGTAGTCGTCTCCTTTGTAATTAAATAGATCAAGTACAGCGCATTCAAGCTCTGTTCCGTCATCTAATGTGATGATCATTGTGTCTTCACAGTCACAGTCATCATGTTCGTGATCATGTCCGCAGCCGCAGTCTTCGTCGTGGCAGCAGCAATCGTGTTCAACAATAAAATCTTTATCTTTACTCATCTGTTTCTCCTCTTTCTAAAATTTGTTCGGAAAAGTCCTCAAAATTAGATATATTAACTAATTCTAGGCTAATATTTTTATTAATTTCATTAATATTTTCATCAGTTATAAATGAAAGTTCAGGTTTTTTCTTAAAATCATAGCTTATTTGATCAAGGTAGTAGTTAATTAAAAACTCTTTCTCTTCCTTTGACATATCCTTATTTCTAATACTTAGAGCAACTGATTCATAGAACTTGTATCTTAAGAATATTATGAAGCCTTCAAAGTCTTCAACATTAGTGCCCTTTTCAATAATAAATATTATCCTAAAGAATAAATTCCACTTAAAATCAGTATTTATAAGTTTTAGTATATCATTACCTAAGCATTGAGTGAAAGTATCGTTAAATACAGGCTTTCTCTCAAACTCTATATGGTTTGTTATAGGGCCAAGATTTTCCTGTATATCTGATAATCTTCCTACTAAATCAACAAACTCTTGTGATATGTCCATAGCAGATTTTCTTTGAGCTTTCATAAATAAGTACTCGCTAATCATGTCGCAGGAGTCCTTGTAGTCTATAATATAACCTAAATCGCTCTTAACCTTTGATTTAAATATATCATGTATAGTCTTTGATACAAGCTTAACAAGCTGCTTCTTCTTGTTAACCTGTATCGTTGAGTCAGACCTATTAAGATGGTTATAAACACTCATAAGCTGTCTATCAACCATAGTTAAATTATCCTTAATAGTTGCCATGATGTCTATAAAGAAATCTTCTGTAAGTACGTAGTTGTAGTTCTTATATAGGACTTTGTGGTCTATGTCTCCCCAGAATACATTGACAAGTGACTTTATTTGAAGCTCAAAGTGTATCTTCTTGCCGTCATCATCAACATACTTGCCGTCTATCTTGTAGATTTCAAAACCATTCTTTTGTAATTGTGGCTGCTCTTCAGATAGCTTTAGATATATCTTTTTATTGATATGGCTTGAGTAGTATCCCCTGTCCTCTTTATAATTGAATAAGTTTAGTAAGTCTCTATAAATTTTCTTTTCGTCGTCAATGAACCTACATTCAATTCTAACACCTATGATATCTGAGATATTCTCCATAAGATTCTCTGGCGTCTTGTACTCTGTGTATAAATTGTTTCTAAGTATCTTCTCTCTAAGTGAAGTAGCTTCTTTAACTCTGCCTCTAGCAGCTAGAAAGTGATCCTTAGCGCAGAAGGTATTAGTAAAAAAATTCTCCAAAATCTCTAATACTTCTTCCAATTTATCATTATTTTCTTCAAGTAAATCTATAGTGTCATCTATAAAATCAAATAATTCAAGCCTCATCAGCTCTCATATCCTTTCATTAAACAAATATTTCTGGTTTGTATTTATCCTTTAAGCTGTCAATAACTTTCTTAAATGCGTTCATTTGTTTAATTTGCATAACATGAGCACGCACTTCATCTTTAACTTCATCAAACGATCTAGCTTTTGCATCATTAATCTCATTTAACTTGATTATATGATAGCCAAATTGAGTCTTAACTGGCTCAGAAATTTCTCCAAGGCTCATTGAGAATACCTTCTCATCAAATTCCTTAACCATTTGTCCTCTGTGGAATATACCTAAGTCTCCACCATTAGCCTTAGATGGGCATGCAGAGTGTTCTTGAGCAAGTCTTGCAAAGTCCTCACCCTTATCAATTTTAGCCTTGATATCCTTTGCCTTATCTTCACTATCAACTAAGATGTGGCTAGCAGATCTTGATTCTGGCTCAGAAAACTCATCCTTAAATTCAATATAATAGTTTTTAAGTTCTTCATCTGTCGCTTCTTCACATTCAAGAGCCTTTTTAAAAGCCATATTAGTTAAGATGTTTTCTTTAGCCTTTTCCATCTCAGCTTTGTACTCTTCACTCTCGTCTAGTTTTTCATCGATAGCATTATTATATAACATCGCTTGATTAACCATCTCTTCAACTAATTTTTTAACTCCGTCCTTTGATTGGAACTGCATAGTTAGTTGTGGTCCAAGCATATTTGCAAAGTTTACAACGTCTTCTTTTTTAATTTCTTTGCCGCATACTTTAGCGACTACTTCCTTATTTATTTCCAAAATATCCTCCTTAAAATTTAATCTTTCACATATTTATATTATCATATAAATTATTATTTTGCAAGACTATTTTTAAAGATGAAAATGTGTTATAATAGTCTTGAGAGGTGATTTTATGAAATATTTACTAGGTGGAGAGAACGAAAAAGTATATTTGAACTCTAAGATGCTAAATAGACACGGCATCATAGCTGGAGCGACTGGTACTGGTAAGACAGTTACTTTAAAAGTAATTAGTGAGATGCTTAATAATGATGGCATCAACACATTCATTACCGATGTTAAAGGCGACATTATGAGTCTAGCTGAGAATGGCGAGAGAAATGATAAGATCGACGAAAGACTTAATAAGCTTGGTATAGATGACTACCAAGTTGATAGCTTCCCTGTTGAAATTTTTGATATATATAAAAGAGGTGTTCCGCTAAGAGCATCTGTTACTGATATAGGTCCAGTACTTTTATCAAAAATGCTTGGTCTAAATGAAGTTCAAAGCGGCGTCATCGATGTTATGTATAAAATTGCCGACGAGAACGAGCTTAAGCTTATTGATTTTAAAGATTTAAAGATTATGCTTAAGTATATGGCGGACTTCTCTAGTGATATTTCAAGTAAATATGGCAATGTAGCTAAACAAAGTATAAATGCTATACAAAGAACTCTTATTAGATTTGAAAATGAAGGTGCGATTGACTTCTTTGGTGAACCATCTTTCGATGTAGATGATTTATTAGTGAAAAATGGTGAAAAAGGCACAGCAAACATACTTAACTGTACAGAGCTCTACCTTAACTCAAAGATGTATCAATCGGTTGTAATCTATTTACTTAGTCAAATATTTACTAGTCTTGATGAAGTTGGTGACCTTGATAAACCTAAACTAGTATTATTCTTAGATGAGGCTCACTTAATTTTTAAAGACTTAAATAAAAAGATGCTTGAAAACATCGTTACTATTATCAAGCTTATCAGATCTAAGGGTGTTGGTATCTTCTTTGTTACACAAAACCCTAAGGATATACCTGAAGAAGTTTTAAGCCAACTATCTAACAGGATCGAACATGCTTTAAGAGCCTACACTCCTAATGAGATTAAGAATGTTAAATATGCTGCTGATAGTTTTAGAAAAAATCCAAACTTCGACAGTGAAAAAGCTATACTGAATCTAAAAACTGGTGAAGCCTTGGTCTCTACGCTTAATGAAGATGGTGAGCCATCTATAGCTGAGATAACTCTTATAAGACCACCTATGTCAAAGATTGGTATGATAGATGAAGCTGTATTTAATGACATTGTTGATAATTCAGATTTTAACTCTAAGTACAAAGAGCCAATTGACAGAGAATCAGCATATGAGATACTTAGTGAAAGATACATCCAAATTAATAAAGAAATGGAAGCTGAAAAAGCTGAAAAAGATGCACAAAAAGAATACAGAACAAAGCAAAATCAAAAGAAGAGAAATGAAAGTACTGCCGATAAAATATTAAAAAGAGTCTTTAGTGCCTTTACTTATCAAATAGGTAGAACTGTTGCAAGAGATATAATGAATACGTTTAAGAGAAAAAAATAATTTATACAGTATTTTGGCCAGAGCAATTGCTCTGGCCTTTTATACGCGAAAAAAAGACTAGAGCATCTGCCCTAGTCTTAGTTAATTTATATTCTTTCAACAAATATCTTTACAGTCTTACCATTTAAGTCTGTTTCTTCTACATCAAGTTCTTTGTATTCAATGCTATCTGCAACTGTTTCTTTTAGTATAAAGTCTTTGAACTTTTCAAAGATAGCTTTCAAATCATCATTTGCATCAACATAGATCTTAATCTTGTCTAGTACATCGAAGTCATTTTGCTTTCTAAGTTGTTGTACCTTTGATATAAACTCTCTTAAGTAGCCTTCATCAAGAAGTTCTTCTGTTAACTTAGTATCAAGTATGATGAATACACCATTTTCCATTTCGACGTTAAAGCCTTCTTTGGACTCGATTCTTATATCTACATAATCTTTTTTGATTTCAGTCGCTTCACCGTTAAGCTCAACAATTTGATCAGCGTGGTCAAGCTTGTCTACAAAGTCTATGCTATTAACATTTAATAGATACTTAGTGAAGTCCTTGATCTTTGATCCAAGTATTGAACCAGCAACTTTGAAGTTCGGCTTCAAGTTGAAGTTCATGTACTTTTTCAAATCATCTTCGTAGTAAACATTCTTAACGTTAAGCTCTTCCTTGATTAAGTCTGTCAAGTCCTCTAAGTCTTCTCTATACTTACCATCGATAACTATCTCGTTAAGAGGTATTCTTACCTTGATCTTAGCGTTTTCTCTTGATGATCTACCAAGTTTAACAAGTGTACGAACTAGATCCATCTTGTAAATAAGTTTTTCATCGATTAGGTCTTTATTAGCCTTTGGATAATAGTCTATGTGAACTGATTCTAAATCTCCAAGTCTTTGATAGAACTCTTCTGCTGTATATGGAGCAAATGGTGCAATGATCTTAGATACTCCAAGAAGTATTTCGTATGTTGTTTGTAAAACTGCCTTCTTGTCATCATCAAGCTCTGTAGCCCAAAATCTTCTTCTTGAACGTCTGATATACCAGTTTGAAATATCTTCAACTACAAAGTCTTGTATCATTCTAACTACATTTGTTAGCTCGAACTTATCCATTTCTTCTTCTATTCTTTCAAGAAGCTTATTGTATTTAGCAAGTATCCACTTGTCTATATCGCTTCTCTTTTCATATGGCACGTCTAATGTCTTTGGATCAATGCCATCAGTTTGTAAATACATGTAGAAGAAGTTATATACATTTCTAAGTGTGTTAAAGAATTTCGAGCTAATATCTTTTAAGCCATCTACATCGACTTTCTTAGTAGTCCAAGCTGGTGATACATATAAAAGGTACCATCTTACAGCATCTGCACCATATTCATCGAATAGCTCGAATGGATCTATGGTATTGCCCCTGCTTTTACTCATCTTTTTGCCGTACTTATCAAGTACTAAGTTGTTTACAAGAACGTTTTTATATGGAGCCTTGCCAGTCATATATGTTGATATAGCTAGTAAGCTGTAGAACCAGCCTCTTGTTTGGTCTATACCTTCACAGATGAAGTCTGCTGGGAACTTATGGTCAAAGTCTTCAGTATGTTCGAATGGATAGTGCCATTGGCTAAATGGCATTGCGCCTGAGTCAAACCAAACGTCGATTACATCCTTTTCTCTATTCATCCTGCCATGACAGTGTGGACATTCTAGGTGAACGTCGTCAACATATGGTCTGTGCAATTCGATGTTTTCATCTATGTCTTCAATAGCTTTTTCCTTAAGCTCTTTTCTTGAGCCAACGCTTTCCATGTGACCGCAGTCTTCGCACTTCCAAATTGGTAGCGGTGTTCCCCAGTATCTTGATCTAGATAGAGCCCAGTCCTTTAGGTTATCTAGCCAGAAACCAAATCTCTTTTCACCAACATAGTCTGGATACCAATTAACTGTATTGTTATTTTCAACAATTTTGTCTTTAAACTTAGTTACTTCTATATACCAAGATGGTTTTGCATAATAAAGAAGCGGTGTGTGGCATCTCCAGCAATGTGGATAGTTATGCTCTATCTTTTGTTTTCTATATAATTTATTTTCTTTCTTTAGCTCTTCAATGATTAATGGGTCAGCATCCATAACCCACATGCCTTTCCAAGGTGTATCTATAAACTTACCCTCTTCATCAACTGGATTTAGAACTGGTAAATCATATCTTCTAGATGTGTTATAGTCGTCTTCACCAAAAGCTGGTGCTGTGTGAACTATACCAGTACCATCTTCCATAGTAACGTAATCAGCTTCTGTTATGAAGAAAGCTTTTTTGTCGCATGGTAAATATGGTAGTAATTGTTCATACTCTCCGCCAACTAGGTCTGAACCCTTCATCTCAGCTATTATCTCATAGTTTTCCGCATCTTTTTCTAGGGCTTGTTTGAAAAGAGCCTTAGCTAAGTAAAGTATCTCGCCATTTTCTTTATGTTTTATCTTAATATAGTCAAAATCTTTATTAACTGTTAAACTTACGTTTGAAGGAAGTGTCCATGGTGTTGTTGTCCATGCAAGATAGTACTCGTTATCAGCGTCTTTCTTTTTGAACTTAACATAAGCTGATTCAGTTTTAATCATCTCATAGCCTTGAGCAACTTCGTGTGAAGCAAGTCCTGTGCCGCATCTTGGGCAATAAGGCATAATCTTGTGACCTTCATAAATTAGTCCATCCTTAAACATCTTATCAAGTATATGCCAAGTAGATTCGATGTAGTCATTATCAAGAGTTATATATGGATTGTCAAGATCAATTAGATAAGCCATCTTTTCAGTCATCTGTCTCCATAGTGACTCATACTTAAATACTGACTCTTTGCATTTTTCATTAAACTCTTTTACGCCATACTTTTCTATATCTTGTTTATTATGAAGTCCTAATTGTTTTTCAGTTTCAATTTCAACAGGTAGTCCGTGAGTATCCCAACCGGCTTTTCTGTTTACGTAGTAGCCTTGCATAACTTTATATCTGCAGACAGAGTCCTTTAGTGTTCTACCACTTACGTGATGTATACCAGGCTTTCCGTTAGCAGTTGGTGGGCCTTCGAAGAAAACATATCTATTGTCCTTATCTCTTTTTTCATTAGTTAGCTTAAGTAGATCGATGCTGTTCCAATATTCAGATATTTTGTGTTCTCTATCGGCTACGCGATCATTTGATAAAGCTTTTAAGTCCATAATTACCTCCTTGAAGCTTCGTACTTTGCTTCTATTTCTTTTCTAAGTTTATATACAAGCGTCTCACTATCAAGTTCTACGCTATTATAATCAATATTTTCACCTTTTTTAATATCTCTACTAAGGACTGTGCCTTCGTTTATGACGGATATAGGCACTAAATTCTTTTCTCTTGACTTTTCAAAGTCTATGCACTTGCCATAAAATGTGTAGCCTCCAATGTAATCAAGCTTCTCGCCCTTCTTCATGTCCTTCTTAGCAATAGCAACTACATCTGAGTATGGTATTTCAGATATAGGTTTTATAGCTTCAAGCTTATCGAAATGTGCCTTTAATACTGTGTTTATAGTTTCTATGCTAGTCAAATGGTAAGGTCTGTATAAAATATAATTTGGGCCTTCGCCCATCTTTAAAAATCTCATTAAGTGATCAATCTTCTTTAAGTCGCTCTTAACTATGACAAAGACACCTGGCGCTATGCCATTGACATAGTCAACTATGCCGTATGAATTAAGCACGCCACCTTCTGATTTAAGGCAAAGTTTCTTGTCAAGCGATTTGATATCGGATTTGATTCCGTGTCCGCCATCGACATCCACTCTAAATCCAGTCGCATTACTCATAGTAGCCATCTCGACCATGGTCTTAGTGCCATCTACAAAGCTTGCTAGCATCTCTTTTTTAATTCCCTTTTCTTTGGCAGATTCACTTACTGTGTCTGGATTAGCTTCTAAATCGACTTCATTGTTCTTTCCTTTGCCAATGGCTAAAACATCAAAGCCCATTATTTTAGCTTCATTGTAAAGCTCAAGAACTGTTCCCGGCTCGTCACCATCGATGCCTGTGTATATAAGTCCTTTTTCTTCAGCTATCTTTGAAAGCACTGTTCCAACGCAGACATCGCTCTCTAGATTGAATGTAATTACGTTTTTGCCATTCATTAAAGCGTTGTAACTGATTTCAGTACCGACTATCGGCTCGCCTGTCGCATCTATTACATAATCAATGTGCTCTGATTTGTATAAAAGCTCTTTGTCTTCACATATATAATACTTATTTAAATCACTAATTTCGTCAGCACTAGTGATTTTAATAATATCTTCTCTAGCAATACCTGCTGCAAGATAAGCATCAATCGCATCTTCAATATGTCTTGAAGATATTAGTAAGGGATTTAAAACCCCGCTTTGTATATATTGACTTACCAGTGCCTTGCCCATGAAGCCGGCTCCTAGTAAGGAAACATTTATCTTTTTACCTTTTTCTTTATATTCATAAAATTTCTTTTGATAATTTATCAAGCCTTCCACCTCAATCTTATATCGTCATATGCCGCCATGGCAGATAACCACGCAAAGCTTAGATTGTAGCCTCCACATGGGCCGTCTATGTCAATGACTTCCCCGATGAAGTATAGTCCATGAACTTTCTTTGACTCCATAGTCTTAGCGTTTATCTCTTTACTAGCTACTCCACCAAGGCTTATCTGACCAATGCCATAGCCTTTATTTTTTATAATATCTAATTCAAAATCTTTTAATATATTTATTATTTTATGTAAATCATTATCGCTTAAATCCTTAGCAAGCATTTCTTTAGTAAGGCTAAGTCTATCTATCACAGGAATTATAAGTCTTTTGTGTATAAGACCAATAAAAAATTCATCTAGACTCTTGTGCCCTAAATCTTTTCTTCTTTCTCTTAATAAAGTAAACATTTCTTCTTCAGTAAAAGTGTAAAAGAAGTCTATACTAAATTTATAAGCACTTTCCTTGCCCTTAATGTATCTAGATAATTGAAATACACTTGGGCCAGATAGGCCATATTTTGTAAATAAAACATCATCTACATCATCTTTAATAATCTTATCTGCTTTTTTTAAGCTTAGTTTTGCTTTTACTCTAAATCCATCTAAGTGCTTTAAGTACTTATAATCACACTCGTATGGTACTAGTGCTGGCTTTGTATCAATTACAAATATACCAAGCTCTTTTATTTGCTTAAATAGATTGGCGTCTGAACCAAATTTCGGCATAGCAGCGCCGCCACAAGCTATAACTAAGCTCTTAGCCTTATAAATATTTGCGTTTTGATCCTTAAGTATAAAGATATCACCATCTTTATGAAAGCTTTTTACAAAGACATCAGTTTTTATATCTATATTATTTCTATCATTTTCATATCTAAGTACGTCAAGGACGCTTGATGCTTGTAATGACATAGGATAGACTCTATCATCCTCCATATATGGATATATGCCCATGGCTTTGAACTTTTCTAAAATTACCTCATAGCCATATTTCTCAATCATATATGAAGTAAAGTTCTTATCGTTATAAAGGTTTTCATTAAGCTTAGTGTTAGTATAGTTGCACCTGCCATTGCCAGTAGTAAGGAGCTTTTTGCCGACTCTATCGTTCCGCTCAAGCATAAGTATATTTAATTTATCCTTATTAAGAGCCCCAAAAAATAGTGCTGCTGCACCTGCTCCTATGACTATAGCATCATATGTCAATTCTATCCACCACTTCTTTTAATATCTTTCCAAAGCCTTCATGAAAAACAAGTTTTGCATATCTATCGTAAGATGTTTTATCCTTATTTATAATTACTAAATTGTCTGAATTAAAGTATCTAATTAGTCCAGCTGCTGGATATACCTTTAGTGATGTCCCAGCAACTAAAAGCAAATCCGCCATAGATATCTCTCTTATAGCTTCACTAATCACATTATCATCTAGAGCTTCGCCGTATAAAACAACATCCGGCTTAATTAATGCACCGCACTCATCACAAGTACAAGCACCTTTTGAGTGCTTGATATACATTGCGTCAAATTCTTTATGGCACTTAGTGCAATAAGACCTGTTAATATTGCCGTGTAGTTCAATAACTTTCTTGCTGCCAGCATCTTGATGAAGATTATCTATGTTTTGAGTGATAACTGCTTTTAGTATACCCATCTGTTCAAGTCTTGCAAGCGTCTTATGTCCTTCATTTGGCTTAACATTCTCATATATAACCTTATCTCTACAAAAGTCAAAGAATATATCTGGATGCGCATGATAAAATGAATTGCTCAAAACTACTTCTGGTTCATATCCTTGATAAAGCCTGTCGTTATAAAGGCCACCTGCTCCTCTAAAGTCAGGTATACCGCTCTCAGTCGAAACTCCTGCACCTCCAAAGAAAACCATGTGCTTTGATTTTTTTACTTCTTGGACCAAAAGGTCAATATCAAGCATCCTTCTTCACTCCATTAAGAATAGCGTTTAATAAGATACCAACTATAGCTGCTAAGCTTAGTCCGTTAAGACTGATACTTTCAGTTATAGGAAGCTCTATAGTAAAACCGAATAGCTCTTTAAATAAACCGCCTGAAAATCCTATGAAAAGAATTGCTGCCATAACTATGATGTTTTTTATATTTAATTTAACATGATTATCTCTAATGTTTCTAAAACCAATAAAGCCTATCATTGAGAATAGCATGATGGATATACCACCCATAACTGCTTGTGGTATAGTCCTTAAGAAGCCTCCAAGCTTGCCAACAAAGCCTAGGATGATGGCAAAGACTGCTGCAAGTCTTAGTATTGATGGGTCGTAGTTCTTTGTAATAGCTAAAACTCCTGTGTTTTCGCCATAAGTAGTGTTAGCTGGTCCACCTATAAGTGAAGCAAATACTGTTGCTAAACCATCGCCAAGTAAAGTCCTATTAAGGCCTGGATCTTCTACAAAGTTTTGTCCAACTACTGCTCCATTAGTAGTGATATCACCTAAGTGTTCCATAAATACAGCAAATATTATTGGAACAATGATTATAATAGCTTCAATATTAAACAGTGGCAAAATAAAGTTTGGCACCGCAAAATATTGAGCATTATTTATTGCTGTAAAGTCAACAAGATGTAAAGCAACTGATAGTATATAGCCAAATATTACTGCAACGAGTATAGATATTTGCTTTAAGAAACCTTTTACTAAATATGGCCAAGCTACAGCAACTGCAAGTGTAAGTCCAGCTACTATATATGATGTCTTTGCCATATTAAACGCTGTTGGCAATAAATTGAAGCCTATAACTATAATCATAGGTCCAATTACTTGTGGCGGAAGTATCTTTTGTATTTTTTCTATGCCTATGCCTCTAATGAAGAATGAAAATAATACATAGACCAAACCTGCTACCAGCATACCGCCTTGAGCGTATCTAAGATCGCCATATTGCTCAGCAACTTGCACTATAACAGGTATAAATGCAAATGATGAACCCAAAAATACTGGAACTTTTTTCTTTGTGCAATAGTGGAATATAAGTGTACCACATCCAGCACTGAAAAGTGCTACTGATGGATCAAGTCCTGTAAGTATAGGAACTAAAACTGTAGCTCCAAACATAGCAATCAAGTGTTGCAAGGCTAAAATCGATTTCTTAATACTAAGAGATGCTTTCATCTTATGCCTCCAATTCTTTTAATTTTTCTGCTTGTTCGTGAGTTAGTAGAGCGTCTATCATCTCATCTAAATCCCCGTTCAAGAAGTCTTCCAATCTATATAATGTTAAGTTAATTCTATGATCAGTTACTCTTCCTTGTGGAAAGTTATATGTTCTAATTCTTTCAGACCTATCGCCTGAACCTACTTGGCCCTTCTTAAGCTTAGCTAGTTCATCATTTTGTTCTTGTAGCATCTTGTCATATAGTCTTGATTTAAGAACCTTCATTGCTTTTTCTTTGTTCTTTAATTGTGATTTTTCGTCTTGGCAAGTAACTACAAGTCCTGTAGGTACGTGAGTGATTCTAACAGCAGAGTCAGTTGTGTTAACGCATTGTCCGCCGTGACCACTAGCTCTATATACGTCAATCTTTAAATCATTTTCATTGATTTCGATTTCAACGTCATCAGCTTCAGGCATAACAGCAACAGTTGCTGCCGATGTGTGTATACGTCCTGAGGCTTCTGTTTCAGGAACTCTTTGAACTCTGTGAACGCCTGATTCATGTTTTAGTCTTGAGTAAGCGCCTTTACCATTTATCATGAAGATAACTTCCTTAAAGCCGCCTATACCAGTTTCGTTCGTACTCATGACTTCAGTTTTGTAGCCTCTCTTGTCAGCATACATCGAATACATCCTGAATAAGTCTCCTGCAAACAGTGCAGCCTCTTCACCGCCTATACCGCCTCTAATTTCTACGATAACGTTTCTGTCATCGTTAGGGTCCTTTGGTATAAGCATAATCTTAAGGTCTTCTTCAGCCTTAGCAATATTTTCTTGTAAATTCTTTAAATCTTCCTTAGCAAGTTCCCTCATCTCATCATCAAGGTTCTCACCAAGCATCTCTTCAGTATCCTTAAGTTCATTTAAATAACCTTGATACTCTTTATATCTATCAACTATTGGCTTTAAGTCAGAGTATTCCTTCATTGTCTTTTGATACTCTTTCATGTCTTTCAAAAGATCTGGATCCATAACCTTTTCGCCAAGTTCTTTATACTTGTCTTCAATAAAATTTAATTTTTCTAACATTTTCTCATCTCCTAAATGCAGGCAGAAATAAATCTATCAAAGCCTTCAAGGTCTTTGTAGATTTTAATATCTTTATAATTATTCTTTTCTAATATATCTTTTACAATATTTCCTTGATCGTATCCAATCTCGAAAAATACCATGCGTTTAATCTTTTCTCTAGCCTGTCTAATGATTTTCTCGTAGTATTCATATCCTAAATCCCCGCCCACTAAGGCAAGTTTAGGCTCCTTAAATATATCCCTTTCCAAACCCATATATTCTTCACTAGATATATATGGAGGGTTCGATATTAGTATATCATAAGTTTCACTAATATTCTCAAATAAATCAGATAAAATGAAATTTATAGATAAATTATTTAATTCAGCATTTTCCTTAGCTAAATTAAGTGCATCTTCTGAAATGTCTGAGCAAGTAACATCAACTTTTATATTTTCTTCTTTAATAGCAAGAGCTATGGCTCCCGTTCCTGTACACATATCTAATACACTGTCATTAGGCTTAATAAAGCTATTAACAATGTCAATTAGTTCTTCAGTGCAAAACCTAGGTATCAAAGCTCTTTCATCAGTTTTTAGAACAATGTTTCTAAAATACTTCTTGCCTATGAGATAAGCCATGGGCGTATCGTTTAATCTCTTATTAAGAAGCGTAAAAAAAGCTTCTTCATTCACTTCAAAATCTTTGTTCAAGCTTAAAAATAACTTATCATTGCCACTTAGATGCTCTAAAAGTATATATATCTCGCCCATTGGATTAGGTATATTTTTTCCTGATCCTTCAATATCAGCTAAAGCTTTTCTTATAATATCTTTAACTACCAAGCGTCTAAACCTTCTTCACTAGGTATTACCTCTTTAACCGCCGCTATCGCTACTTCAACCATATCGTCATCAGGCTCTTTGACTGTAGCAATCTTTTGAAGCCATAGTCCAGGTTTAGCAACTGCCCTGCAAAAACCGACATTGTCGTACTTGCCTATGAGTCTATTGATCTCGTATGATATAGCAGCTACTAGTGGAAGAGCTATAATTCTTGAGACTACTCTCATTACTGGATATGGCCATCCAAAGAATGACAGCACTACTATTGATACAAGCATAACCATAAACAAGAAGCTTGTTCCGCATCTTGGATGGTACTTGCTCATCTTTTGTACATTTTCAACTGTAAGATCAAGGCCATTCTCATAAGCAAAGATGGTTTTGTGCTCAGCGCCGTGGTACATGAATACTCTCTTTAAATCTTTTTGATTCGATATTAAAGTAATATATATTAAAAATATAGATATCCTTATCAAGCCTTCAACGAAATTTAGTAAGAATATATTATTGATTTTATCCTTTAAGAAGTTAGCTATGAATGTTGGAATTACAACAAAAAGTCCTATAGCTATAAAAAAAGAAAAAACAAAAGTAAAAATATTAAACAAAGTATCTTTAAATTTACTAGTTTCTTTTTTGTCCTCTTCATCGTCATAAAAAGAAGCAGAATAATAGAGAGCTTTAGTGCCTTCAGACATTGAGTCCACTAGCTTAGATATACCTCTTATTAATGGGATTTTGAAGATGAGCTTATTGTTCTTAGCTGATTCATCTTTTACCTTGACTTCTATCTCGCCATCTGGTTTTCTTACGGCAACTGAAGTCATTTGTGGTCCTTTCATAAGTATACCTTCGATTAAAGCTTGTCCACCTATACTTGTTTTAAAATTCTTTTTCATTTTTTCACCTATATAATGAAAAATTAGCAGAAAAAAGTCTGCTAATTTTCGTCTTTTTTGTATCTCTTCTTGAATTTCTCTACACGGCCACCACGTTCAGTAAATTTTTGTTTACCTGTAAAGAATGGGTGACATTCAGAGCAAACTTCTACTTTTAACTCATCTCTTGTTGAGCCTGTAACAAAAGTGTTACCACATGCGCATGTTACAGTTACTTCTTTAAATTCTGGATGTATGTCTTTTTTCATTTATTTCACCTCTCTTACCTCATTAACCACTAAATTATATCATATAAATGTTCATATTTCAAGTATTTTTTATAAAAATATAATAATTTTTTCTTTATTAGATATTTTTAAACAGAATATCTATTTACTAAGTCCAGCATCTCTCATCACTGCTTTTATAATCCTTTGATTTTCTAAATAACCTGTCTTATCCTCTTCACTTTCTTGAACAATTATATCTGGCACTGTTTGATCTAATTCATTTATAGAACCAGACTCTGTTACACCCATTACATTTGAGAATCTCATAACAAAAGCAGTATTTGGAAGGTCAACTTGCATTGGGTCAAAACCAATGCCGTCGCCGCCCGTTCTGCTTCCAACTAAGGTAGCCAGCTTAGTTTCTTTACAAAATGATGCTAGCATCTCAGCTGAAGAGTAAACTCCATTATCTACTAATAAATAAATCTTTCCTTTGTAGTGAATAGAGTCCTTGCTTGGCTTAACAGATATTTCCAAAGGTGTATAACAATCAAAATCACTAAGAATCTTTTTCACATCATCGCTAAATGATGAATTATCTAAGAAAGTTTTTACATCATTTTTAAATTCTAACTGCTTATAGATTTTTTCATAATCTTCTCCCGATTTCATCAAAAAATAATTTTTCGTTTCATATTTTTTATCTACTATCTTAGGAAGTAAAAACTCTTGCCAATAATTGCTATATCCTCCACCATTGCCTCTTATATCTATTATCAAGAAAGGATAATCTTTTATTTCATTAAGATAATTAATAACAATATCTTTATCTTGATTAATATATTGATCTCCAATAAGTGATTTAATTTTGATATAAGCAAGTTTATCTTTAATAATATTCTCTGTTATAAGATTTTTAGAATAAGTCTTATTTACTTCATCATCACTCTTCATATTTTCATCGACATATCTTTTTACCGTTTCATTATTAATATTGTATCTTCTTCGAACGCTTTCTTTATCATACATTTTAGCAATATCATGTCTCCAAGAGCTATTTGGGAAAGTGTAATAATTTGTATACATAAACATAGCAAAATCTTCTGACATTAAATGAGTATGTCCATTGTGAAGTTCTGCTAAAACATAATACATTTTATTAAAAAAGTCTGCATCATCTTTTGACTCTGCAATATATGCTTCATACTTTTGTTTATTAGCAAGCCAATCAACGCCATATAATTTTTTATTAACTTCAAAAAATGGATAATGCTCTTTCAAGGTATTGTATGCAAAATTAAAATCTTCTATGTAATCCTCTTTACTTAAATTAAATTCTTTATATTCCAAGTCTTTTAAATTTATTGTCCTTATGTCATTAGTCTTAGTGTTAATATAGTTATTATAAGAAAAAATTGAAACTATTAATAATAGCATTATAAGACAAAATGATATTATGGCATTCTTTTTCATGATTTATATCCCCTTCCGTGCAAATTTATATCTATAATTATTATATCACATTTAAAGCAATAATCAACTTATATCATAAAAAAACATACTGATTCAAAATCAATATGTTTTAGATATAATTATTTAATTAATTCTAATGAGTACTTTGTTGTTTCATAATTAAGCTTTCTATGAAGCGCCTTCATCTTCTTTAGATTTTCATCAAGTATCTCTTTTGCTTCTTCAAATGAATGAAACTTAAGTATATTGTTGCCATCTATCTCTTTATTTTCTTTCAAATCGTCTAAATCGTCTTTTATTTGAAAGCTCATTGCAAATAGTCTTGAGAAGATTAAAACATTTTTCATTGTCTCTTCATCTTTGTCTGCAAGTATGCATGGAACTAGAAAAGCTATATTGAATAGTCTTCCTGTTTTATTAAGTATCATGCTCTTGTACTCATCATAAGTATATGTGCCTATCTCGCCACTCTCCATGCGTATGTCTTCTGACTGACCAAGTATCATGCCTTTAACGCCTGATGATCTATACATATAGCTCATTGCTTTTAAGATATTTTTATTATCATTGTCTCTAAGCTTATGGGCTAGATATTCCATAGATAGGTTCAAAAGTGCGTCGCCACACAAAATTGAGTTTGCTTCGCCATATTTCTTGTGAACTGTGAATTTACCGCGTCTGTATTCATCATTGTCCATAGCCGGTAAATCGTCATGAACTAAGGAGTAATTGTGTATTAGCTCAAGTGCGACTGCAAAGGCGTTTATAAGCTTCTTATCGAGCTCTAGCTCACTTCCAAGACTATATAGTATAAATGGTCTAAGTCTCTTACCCGCGTCGTATGAAGCGTATTCTATGGCCTCTGAGATGACGTCATCATTAAGGTAAGGCCTTAGCTCCATAGGAATCCTCTTGTCAAAGGCCTCTTTAAATTTATTAATATTCATCATCATCGTAGTCCAAATCGTCGTCGTGTGCTTCGCTAAAGTCTTTGAATGAGTCTATAGTTTCAAAATCATTATCTTCAACCTCATAATCAATTTCTTTTGATAAATTTAAGTCATCTATCTCAATCTTTTTGATCTTCATCTTGGCTTCGCTTAATTTTTTATTCAATTCTTTGTAAAGTTTAACTGCTTTTTCAAATTCATCTATGCTTTCATCTAAACTTAGCTCTTGACTTTGCAATTTCTCAAGAATATCGTCTAAGTTATCTAATGTTTTTTCATAATTTAATGTCATTATTTACCTCCAAAACATGAGCTTTAATACTGCTATTGTATGACTTAATTAATATATCCGAGCCTATCTTTATATTATTAGCATCTTTTATGGTTTTATTATCTAAATCACTTATCAAAAAGTAGCCTCTTCTTAAAGTCTTGTAAATATCGTTTATAGTAAGCCTTAGCTTAAACTTTTGTAAATCCTCTGTCATAGCGCTCAGCTTATTGTTCATAGCTTGATTAATATTAACAATTCTCTTGTCAATAGTGTTGTTCGCTTCGTCTATCCTTTTACTTACGGATGAATAAATTAGCCTTGAAGCGAGCATATCGACTTTTTTCTCCTTCGCATAAATGTACTTATCCATCTCTTTTTTAATTAATATCATAAGATTATTTGTCTTTGAATAAAAATTATCAATTAGGGTTTTAGTGTTTAAACTATTAATCAAATCTCTTTTGTTCTTTAAATTGGCTTCCTCGCTTAAAATATAATGATTCATTAAAAAACTTATCTGCAATATATTTTGATCTAATAAATCTGGCAATTCATAGTAGTACTTGGATATAATTTCAGCCGCCTCAGATGGCGTTGCGCATCTTTTATCTGCTACAAGATCCGCTATAAAGCTATCTATCTGGTGACCAACAGCTGTCATAACTGGTATCTTTGATGCGAATATCTTTCTTGCCATGCTCTCGTCGTTAAAAACAGCTAGTTCTTCATAGCTACCTCCGCCTCTAGCTATAAGTATGAGATCTACATCATTCTTTTGGTTGAAGTAATCAAGTCCGCTGTTTATATTAGCGACAGCCATATCCCCTTGAACAAAGGAATCATATAGAATTATGTCAATCATATTGGTCCTTCGTCTAAGCACCTTCACTATATCTCTAAAGCCTGCGCTCGTTGATGAAGCGATGAGGCCAAGTCTTCTTGGGTACTTTGGTATTTCTTGTTTAAATTCTTCGTCAAAAAGGCCTTCCTTTTCAAGCTTTTCAAGCGTTTTTCTAAACTCTCTCTTAAGCTTACCTATACCAAGCTCTTCCACATAATCAACATTGATCTGGTAAGTGCTGTTTTGGTCGTAAGTAGATATCTTTCCTTTGATAAAGACCTTCATGCCATTCTCAAGCGTGATCTCTTCTTCATTCTTATAACAATAGAAGGCGCACTTAATCTTGGAGCTCTCATCCTTAATCAAAAAATATAAATGACCCGAATTGTTTTTTTTGTAATCAGCCACTTCCCCTTCGACATATATCTCCTGCAAAAGAAAATCACTCGCCAAAACGTCCTTTATGTAGTCGTTAAGCCCCGTTACCGTGAATTTATTCATTATAGTAATTCCTTACGTAGTCACCAAGTATGGCGTTGATAAATTTATATGAGTTATCGTCTGAAAAGTTTTTAGCAATTTCAACTATATCATTGATAATAATTTGATAAGCAATTTTTTCTTCTACATATATTTCAAAGATGGCAAGTCTTAGTAGTGCTCTGTCAATGTATGATAGTCTTTCAAGCTTAGCATCTTTAAATGCTTTTTTAAGTTCTGTATCAATTAGATCGATATTCTCAATAAATTTCTCAAGTCTATTACTAAGTTTCAATTTATTCTCTTCGCTAATCTCAAGCGCTTCAAAATACCCATCTAAATCACTTACTGAAGTATATTTATTTAGGTCAATTTGATATATTGCATTCATTAAATTTAATCTAGTCTTGTCGTATGACATATTATCCCTCACTTAGAAGGCAGCTGTGTGCCTAAGTTTTTATTTAAAAAAACTCCAGCGCAATTACTGGAGTTTAATCAAATTATTTATTAGCCTTTTGTATTTCTTTAACGCCCTTTACATGAACATTAACTTGCAAAACATGTATGTCAGTCATCTCTTCAACAGCCGATTTTACACTTGATTGAATATCGTATCCAACCTTGTCGATCTTTGCACCGTATTCGATGTCAACATATATGTCTATTATACAACCTTCTTCACTGCTTTCAATTTTAATTGGTTTATTAAAATTTTTTACTCCTAATAAATCAGTAATGTTCGATCCAATACCTGCTGATAACGAGCAAACATGTTCTACTTCACATGTTGCATTGCTAGCAATAGTTGCTATAACATCATCAGATATAGTAATCTTTCCAATATTGTTATTTTCCATATCTTACTCTATTTAGAGTCTTCCTCCTCATCTTCATCTTCTTCTGGATATTCGAAGTAATCATCATCATAATCAAAGTCGTAATCATCATCGAAATCGTAGTCGTAGTCGTCATCATCATAATCTTCGTAGTCATCGCCATAAACATCATCTTCTAAGTAAGAAAGATCTTCGTCTACTTCGAAGATGTAATCTTCTAAGTCTTCAATAGCTACTTCGTTATCACAAACAACTTCAGCCATCTCATCAAGAATGTCGATGATTTCACTTAAAATCTTTTCTTCTTTACTTTCTTCCTTCAAGCCTAAGCCTTCTGCAAGTCCCTTTAAATAAGAAACTCTCTTTGATAGTTCGTACATTTTTCTACCTCCTTAAACTCTAGATAAATATTCTCCACTTCTTGTGTCAATTTTAATTCTATCACCAATATTAACAAATAGTGGTACATTTAATGTAAATCCTGTTTCTACAGTAGCTGGTTTAGTAGCTCCAGTAGTAGTGTTTCCCTTAACACCAGGTTCTGTTTGAGTAACTTCTAGTTCAACAAAGTTAGGTGCTTGTACTGAAAATGCTTTGCCTTTGTAGAATCTTATAACTGCTGTATCATTTTCTCTTAAGAATTGAATAGCTTCTTGAACTTCGTCCTTGTTTAATGGAAGTTGCTCATATGTTTCGTTGTCCATAAAGTAGTAAAGTGCATCATCATTGTAAAGATATTGCATTTCTTTTGTTTCCAATTGTGCGTCATTGAACTTTTCAGTTGGATTGAATGTTACTTCCTTTGTTGCGCCGCTTAGTACGCTTCTGATAGTTGCTCTAACAAAAGCAGCTCCCTTTCCTGGCTTAACATGTTGAAAGTCCAATACTTGATAAACGTCTCCATCCCATTCGAATGTAGCGCCATTTCTAAAATCACTTGCCGATAACATATATTTCCTCCTAAATTCTAATCTCTAAGACTATTATATCAGTTAATTTGTAATTTAACAAGTATTTTTTTAATAATATCGATATTTTTATAAATAAATATTATCTTTAATAGTTTGACCTAGTCACCTTTATTATTCCTTTGAATGTTTTGCACCTTCTATACATCATATTAAGCGATTTTGAATAGTCAAGATTAGATCTCTTATCTATATCAATAAGAGCTCCCATTATATCGCTATCGCCCTCAACGCTTAGACTGCCATCAATAATTAAAAGACCTCTAAACTTAAAATTTGCTTTTATATTTACATCGCCATCTATAATCATTATACCCGAGCCGTTAATGTTCGCGTTTAGATCTTCATCGTCAGCTGTGATTTTGACTATGGCATTGCCATTGCCATAATCAAAGTTTCTTGCATCGATGTCCTCAATATCAATAAAGTAATTATTGATTTCGCTCGTGCTAAAGTTTTGCACTTCATTATCTTGAATGATTTCTTCGCAAAAATCTTTTTTCTCTTTAGTGCTAGGATTGTCTTTGAAAAATATTCTGTTTAGTAATGAATATTTTGTACTTTTAGATATTTTCTTTTTATTAGAAAATTTTTCTTCGTAATAAACATTAATAGCCTTCTTTGCCGTTGGATCATTTAGTGAGACTATCGCTTTTTGATTTTCAAAAACTGAGTAATCTTTACCAATGATATCATATATGTCGCCACCATTTAAGTAAGTCTCTTGTATATCCTTAGTAATTATATTGTGTAGCGATTCTTCATTATAAGCATATTGCTTCATCTTTGACCTATTGAGATACATCATTCTTTCAACGCTTACGTATTCAAAGAGATATATTAAGAGAGCCGTTAGTAAAAATATTACAGATAAAACTACTAAACTTGCACTGCCCTTCTTCATTCTATCACCTCGAGATACTTTGTACTAAATAACTTTTTATAGTCTTTGCCACCTACTTTGATTTGCATGCTTACAAAGCCGTCCTCAGCATTATAAGCAAAGGAAAGGTCTTCAAGTCCTGATAAAAAGTATGTTACGCCAATAGACTTAGCACCTGCAACTCTCTTTATTCTATCGCCGTCCATATAATAGTCAGATGATTTAAGTTCTCTCGAGCCTTTCTTTTCAAAATGGATAGAGTCAGCCTTAACACTCACTGCGTTATATAGAGTAAAATCATTTTCAATGAATGAAAAGAATAAATTGATGTCATCTTCTTTCTCTAAGCTTTCTTCATATCTTTTAGAAAAACTAGTAAAGTTTTTAAGTAATGAGCTTGCTTGGAACAAAACTATTGACAAGAGAAATAGAGCGATAATTAGCTCAATTAAAGACTCTGCTTTTTTATTTGATGATCTGATATTCTTCATATGTATTTCCTTCTTCATCAATTATATATAGTGTAAATGTATATAAATCTCCAGTATATGCTTCTTTAACGAGATTAAATTTACATTCTTCGCCTAAATTATCTTTTATCTTATCTGATATAGCATAGACATCGTTTGTTTCATCTGATCTAAGAATTTCCATAGCATTACTTGCAAAGGCATCAGCTTTTCTAAGTTTCTTTGTATCTGCCTCGAGCGACATAAAATTCTTCAAAAAAATAGACAGAAAAAGTATGAAGCAAGAAAGTATAGCAAAGGAAACTACAATATCCATCATTGTAAGTGCTTTTTTATACTTCTTCATACCTAACCTGTCCTCCAACTGCTGCTATAATCACATTATATTTCTTTTTACTCTTGTTTGAAAGTAATATCATATTATATGAGCCCTTAAAAGATTTTGTGCCGCCTTCACTAGTGAATTGAAAACTTTCACTCGATTCAAACTTAAGATGCTCTAGCTTATAAACTTTCTTCATATCATTGATATTTGAGACAAGAATCTCATCACCATCAAGAACTACTTCAACATCAACCATCTGCATGATAGCGCTAAGTCTAGCCTTTTTTATTATTTGAACAACATTTTTGACCTCAGCTCTCTCGCTATAATTACTGAGCTCTCTATACGCAAGTATAAACATAGATATAATTATAGCTGCCACGCATAAAGAAATGACTGTATCGATGTATGTAAATCCTTTTTTATTCATAATCAATCTCACCTATAGATAAATAAAAAGCCATATCCTTATCTCTTATAAATTCGATAGACTCTATCCTTGCCCCTTTAAACTCGTTGCCAATATAGAAGTACTTAAAATCAGATGCACCCTCTAAATCAATTACTGCTTCTTTCCCATCTTTAATGATTTTTAATTTTGCCTCACTGCAGCCAGTAAAATCGATACTTAAATATTCTTTCTTTATCAAAATATCATTCTTAGGCACTATAATAATATTTTTATTATTATTATCATCATTGCAAAAGACTATGCTCTTCTCATCTTGATAATACACGCTTCCCGCCTTTGCTTCCCACGTGTCCAGCATATGATTACTTATTTCACTTTCTAATACTATGGCCTCTTCATTACCATCTTCATCTTCTTCACCAAATTCATCTAAGATATCAAAAGGGTCTTCTTCATCAAAATCACTATAGCTAATAAAGCTATTAGTCGTAGACATTATGACCTTGTTAATGATTTCATCTTTGCTAATGGCCTTAGTGTCACTATCGTGTTTTGCAATATCAATCTTTTTTGCCTTCTTTAGCTGTGTGTCGTTCTTATCTTTGGCAAGAGTAAATCTCTTTTTTACTTCGCTATCCGCATAATTTGGCTCCTCGCTATTTATAGGTAGAAAAAGATTAGCTAGGATAAGTAAAATTATGATTAGCCCTTTATTTATATACTTTCTCATCTTATAAACCTCAGTACAAGTATTACAATTAAAGCTAGTATAATGATATCTAGAGCTATGTTTATTATAAGTGATATGTTCACCTTATTTGTATATTTTTTAGAGGCTATCTCAAATAAATCTTTTAAGTATAAAATATTATTTACTTCTTCAAATTCTTTTGTCTTAAGTAAGAGAAGAACCTTACCATCTGTGTTATTAGCTTGATTCAAAATATAGTTATTAAGCTGATCCTTGTCAAGACTGTAAAGATTGATATCAAAGTTTGATTTTTCATATGAAGAAGTGATTGCGTCATACTTATACAGCGCTTCGTCTGTAATGATTTTCATAATTTTTTCTTCTTTTAAGTTTAAGGATAAAAGATTAATTGTATCTAGGCTAGCTAAATAAAAATCTAAATCACTATCATAATCGTTTAGCTTTATAATGAGAGTATCTTTATTTAAGTATTTATTGTCTCTAAACTTTTTAAATAAGTACTTAAGGCTAGCACTTTTATCACTATCATCATAAGTAATTTGCTCAACAATGCTAGTTTTTTTATTGTTTAAAAACACATAGGATGAATCGATGTACATAATGTTCTTCATAAGACCTTCCCCTTAAATAAATCAAAGAGCATCAAGATAAAAAATGCAAAGCTTATATATGGAACTAGTCTAACTCCACTATCCTTTTTCTTACGCCAATAGTTTTTAGCTAGATTTACAAGTATTGCGCTTAGAGTTGATATTATTATTAATATCAAAAATTTTTCAAAATCAAATATCATAAATAGCAAAATATATAGGTCAACGTCACCATCGCCAATGTAATCTATGTACTTAGTCTTTAAAATGTGCGAAAGAAATAAAGCTAGGTATATAAGGCATATCTTAATATAAGATACTTCTTCTAATATAGCTATAGCTGAGATAATTATTATTAAAAAGTAAAAATAAAAACTATTGTACTCGGCTTCTTTTATGTCTTTGTACGAGATGAATAAAAGAAGAAGTGACAGAAGTATATAAAAGGCTATAAGCATTATGAATTAAATTAATGACCAGTTCCGGTCTCGTTCTTCTTCTTAGCTTCTACCTTGTCTGGGCTAACTGTTATAACACCTTGATCGTCATGAGTCACAGTATAAATCCTGCTTGTATTACCGTCTCCAGCAGGTATTGATGAAGGAACTGTAACTTTACTCTTTAAATATCCTTGAGCGTATAATTCATCTGATGTTACATCAGGATCGTCCGGAAAATCAGTAAAGTATAATAAAGCAACTGAACCGATTTGATCAACATTGGCGTTGTGAGCAGTTCTTTCAGCGCTAGTCTTAATCGCTTTGTACGCAGGTATAGCAACAGCTATAAGTATAGCAACTATCGCTATAGAGATAATTATCTCTACAAAAGTAAAACCTTTTTTCTTCTTAAAGTTCTTCATAATATTTCCTCCTCCTATGAAATAATACTAGTCATCGAGTCATACATCGGCTTAAATACCATTACAAGTATTAGCATAATCACTAGTCCCATGATTATGGTCATAAGTGGCTCGATAGAATTTACAAACTTATCTAGTCTTCTCTTTAAATCTCTCTTGTATAGTGAGAGAACGTTTTCAATAATTTCAACTAAGTGCTCTGATTCATATCCTGTTATAAGTATGGTCTTGACATCATCTAAAAATATATAGCTAGAGTCAAGAACGTTTTGCAGGGTCTCTCCTTCATTTAGCATCTTAGTCATTCTTTCAAACTCTTTTCTTAAGTATACCAAATCAAAATTTTTTGCAAAGAAATCAAAAATTTCATTAACTTTGCTGCCTGATCTAAGCATGCTAAGCATATAATACAAAATTCTGTAATTTACTCTATACTTATATAAACCGTTCTTCGATTCGAGTAAATATCTTTGCTTGATATAAAGGTAAGCGTCGTTCTTATTTAGTATAGCGAAAACTATAATTATTATAAATATAGCCGCGATATAATATATGTAATGATTTTTAATAGAATTGCTAACGACTAGAAGTATTCTTAAGCTATCAGGCATTAAGTTCATGTCGTTATCAAATAAATAAGAAAATTGCGGCACTAAGAAGACTATAATCATAATTATAAAAGCAAGTAAAGTCAACATTAAAAATTTTGGCTTAATCATGATGTTGTTTATAGTGTTTTTATACTCTTCTTTTTCATAAAGATTTTCACTAATCTCAAGTATTTGCTCTGACAAGTCTTTTGAGTTTTTGCTTGACTTTATATGCTCTGACTTTTCAGCTATCCTAAGACTTAATAAGGATAAATTGTCAAGTATATCAAGCTTTGCCAATATATCTGATAAAGTAAAGCCGTGTTCTATAAGCTCCTTGATTAGTAAATAATAATTCTTAAGTGGATCGCTAAGAGCTGATGAGTTGTTATACATTTGCTCTAAAATTTGTGGCAGGTTATTATTTATCTTTAGATTAAAGGCGATGATTCTAAAGAAGTTAGCAATATGCTTTTTGCTTACACTATTGATCTTAAGCGCTCTATAGATTTTTGCTGGCCTAAAGTATTGGACGTGCATAAAGTCAATATCTTTTTCTTTAGTTAATTTAAAAGCTTCGTAAATGTTTTTAGCTCTTAAGCTTTTTGTCCTTCCATCTTCAAAAGTGATTTCAAATTTCATTGATATTGCCCTCTTTGAACTCATCATAAGTCTTATCGTCTATAAACTTATGCTCAAGTAGATAATTTATAGAATCTTCAAAGCTAACGTAGTCAGTGAATTTCTTCATCTCATTATAAATCTCACTTGTAAGCTTTGTATTGTTCTTTAATAAAAGGTCTCTGATCTTGTCATTGATAAGCATTATTTCAAAGACAGCAATTCTACCGTAGTACACGCTGTCACTTGTATCATCAGTAAAATCAATATCATCATACGATGACTTTAAACGTTTTACAAGACGTTGATTGACTATAGCATTTAATGAGGTAAATAAATACGAAGCCTCTACATCCATCTCCAAAAGTCTGTTGATGCTAGTTACGGGGCTCATACTATGTAGAGTCGTAATAATCTTGTGACCAGTTAGAGAAGCTCTTACAGCTATCTGTGCAGATTCTTCGTCTCTTATTTCACCTATGGCTATGACATCAGGGTCCTGTCTAAGTATGGCCCTAAGTGTATTTGCAAATGTTATGTCCTTGTAGTCATGTATTTCAATTTGATCAATATCGTTAACTCTGTACTCAACAGGATCCTCAACGCTAACTATGCTTAGACGCTCCTTGTCTAAGTTGTTAAGCATAGTATACATAGTTGAGTTCTTGCCTGAGCCTGTTGGTCCAGTGATTATAGTCATTTGATATTTATATTTAACTATCTTTTTAAATAGTTCTTTTGCCTTGTCTGACAAACCTATATTGTCAATGGTAAACATCTCTTTATTGTTTAAAATTCTTATACAGATTTTCTCTCCATAAATAGCCTCGATAAAGGAAACCCTTAGGTCAACATCGCCGTGACTAAATCTTCCGTCTTGTGGAGCAAATTTAATCGCAGTGTCACAATCAGACTTAATCTTGATTATATTGACAATGTTTTGATAAGAGCTTTTATTGATCTTTTTAAAAAACACAAGTTCGCCATCAATTCTAAGCCTAATCAATATATACTTGCTATAAGGTTCAAAGTGTATATCACTAGCTCTATTATCAATGGCGTAGTCTATAGTATTTTTAATAAATTCTTCAGCTTTACTGCTTTGTATCTCTAGTATGCCTTTATCATCATATAGAGAAGATAATCTATTCATTGGCCTTCCTTCTAATCATATAATTATATTCTACTTTCTTATCATATGCTAGATAAGCTTCCTTCATAGGTGTATTTATATTGTCTACCTCGTTCATGTCCTCATCGTAGATCTTGTTTATGGTGAATTTATCATAAAACTTTGGTCCAAATATCTCTACTTCGTCGCCTATAGAGAACTTATTTCTCTCTTGCACCTTCATTAGCTTTTTGTCTTCATCGTAGTCAAGAACTTTCGCAACGAAATCATATAGTCTGATATATGAAGAATTGTCATAAGTTAATGAGGCTTCCTTCACATCACCAAAGAAAAAGGCTGTAGTAAAGTCTCTATGACTAACTTTTTCTATCTCTTCTAGATAAATATTATTGTCTCTATTGTAATTATATCTCTCAATATCTTCATAATAATCATCTATTGATCTTCTATATTGGTTAATAACAGTCGCTACATAATATTCAGACTTTACTCTACCTTCAATTTTGAATGAATCAACTCCTGCTTCAATAAGCTCGGGAATGTAGTTAATCATGCAAAGGTCTTTTGAGTTCATGATGTATGAGCCATTTTCATCCTCTGTTATTTGGAAGTACTCTCCAGGTCTTTTCTCTTCCATAAGATAGTACTTGTATCTACATGGATGTGCGCAGTCGCCCATATTAGCGCTTCTACCTGTCATGTAGTTTGATAAAAGGCATCTACCTGAGTAGCTCATGCACATTGCTCCATGAACAAAGGTCTCAATCATGATGCTGTCTTTCACTTCATCTTTTATTTCTTTTATTTCTTTTAAGCTTAATTCTCTTGCCAAGATAACTCTATCTGCCCCAAGACTCTTCCAAAATTCTACTGTGGCAGTATTTGTGATATTAGCTTGAGTGCTTATATGAATTTCTTTACTTGGTGCAAGTGTTTTTACCTTTTGAAATATGCCAGGGTCTGAGACTATAAATGCGTCTACACCTGCTTCATCTAAGCTCTGTATATACTCATCAACACCTTCTAGATCCTTGTTATGTGAAATAACATTAAGTGTTAAGTAAACTTTTTTATCTAAATCATGAGCAAGCTTTGTTGCTTCTTTTATATCATCTAGGCTAAAATTTTTAGAAGCAGTTCTTAAACCTAGCTTGTCTCCAGCTAAGTAAACAGCATCAGCTCCATATTGTATCGCAGTTTTAAACTTTTCTAAGTCTCCTGCTGGTGCTAGTAATTCAACTTTTTTCATCTTACTCCTTCCTTAAAAGCAATAAGCCGTCATGAACAGTGAGTAGACTCGCTGTAAATCTCTTATCGCTTTTAACATCTTCTATAAATTTTTTTAAATTCTTTATTATAGTTCTATATCTTTTATTGTCTTCGTCTTTAGCTACATAGCCTCTGAATAAAATATTATCAATAACTATGATGGCATTCTCACTTGTTAAATCGTATACTAAGTTTAAGTACTCTTCATACTGTGATTTGTTAGCATCAATGAAGCAAAAATCAAATTTCTCTTCTCTATCCATCTTTTTTAATACGCTTATAGCGTCGTCATTGACAGCTTTTATCTTATTATCTTTATCATATTCTTTAAGATTATTTTCTAGTATCTTAAATGTGTCTTCATCTTTTTCAATAGTAAATATATTAGCTCCAGAAGCATTTTGCATAAGCAAAGATGAATAGCCTATAGCCGAGCCTATCTCTAATATATTCTTAGGCTTAATCGTTTTTAGTAAAAACTCTAAAAATCTAGCCACATCCTGTGAGACTATAGGAACTCTATTTTCTTCAGCATAGCAGACTAAATCTTTAAACTTTTCTCTCTCAGAAGAAAAATCTTCTACATAGCTAAAAACATCTTCATCAATAAACTGACTAATCATTATTACTCTTGTAATCCTTTTTATCATCTAAGAACTTATTATAATCAGAAGAAAAATTATGTGCACCGTCCGAACCAGGTTTAACTACAAAGTATAAGTAGTCAACATCAGCTGGGTGAAGGCTCGCAACGATTGACGCTTCGCCAGGATTGCATATAGGTGCAGGGGGCAAACCATCATGTGTGTATGTGTTATATGGCGAATCAACCTTTAAATCTTCATTACTTAAGTTAGGCTTTCTCTCGCCAAGTGCGTATTGAATTGTGGCGCATGATTGAAGCCTAATATTCTTATCGATTCTATTTAAGAAAACTTTTGCAATGATAGGTCTTTCTTCTTCAAGTTTAGCCTCTCTCTCAACTATAGAAGCTAAAGTGATAAGCTTATTTAAGTCATCAACTTCCCCACTAATCTTGCTATAAATATTGTTAAAAGCATTAAGCATCATAGTGATGATCTCTTTGCTGCTTGAACCCATGGCAATATCATAAGTTGCTGGGAACAAAAAGCCTTCTAATGTATCATTATTAATACTTGATAAAAATTCATATTTTTCTTTGTATTCATCTACATTTTTGCATTCATTTAAAAACTCTTCACTAGATACTAAGCCCTTTTCCTCAAGTCTTTGTGCTATACGTGTAAGCTCAAAACCTTCTGGTATGGTAACTTTAACAGTTTCGCCCTTCGGAGCTTCTTCTGCTTCGCCAGCAATTACATTAGCAATTTCTAGCAAAGTCATAGATTTTTTCACCTTGAATGTACCGCTCTTAATGTGCTTTTCAAGGTCATTTTCCTTTAGCACTTCTTTAAAAGCAGTACCATTCCTAATGATTTTCATCTCATAAAGCTCTCTAGCTACATAAGACGCACCGCTACCTTCAGGTATTTCTATAGTGTATTCAGTATCATCATTTGGGTCATAAGGCTTATACATGCCTGATATGCATGAATTAACCTTCCATATAATTGCAAGAACTATAAGTATTAGTATAGTTATTGTAATTATTCTTCTTTTTTTCATTAAATCACCTTTTTTAATCTTTTATCGTAAATATAATAAATTAATGATCCAAATACTACAACACTTATTGCTTCTCCACCCATGATTCCTAAAACTGTTGTAAAATATGGTATACCAGAGAAATATGACACCCATATTGATACTAAGAAACCATTTAAAATAATTGGTGGTAACATAGCTAAGTATTTAGATTTTGCTTTTCTAGTTAAATATGCTGCAAGTAATGTAACTAAACTTCCGCATATAATATCTATCATGCCATAGCCCGACATAAATGATAAAAAAATGTTTGAGACTAAACATCCTACGAATAGTCCAGGTACTGCAGCTGCCTCCATTAGTGGAAGAACTGTAAGTCCTTCTGCTAGTCTTAATTGTATTGGTCCAAATGTCAATTGTTGGAATGGTAATACTGTCTGTAATAGTATTAGTATTGTGTATAGTGTGGCTATTACTGCCGCTTTTGTTATTGTTATTGTTTTTGTACTTGTTTTTGCTTTCATTTCATTGCTCCCTTGTTGAAAATTTATGTAAATGAGTAAACCTATAAGCCGTGTTCTGTATTAGATGGTTATCTATCTAGTTTTAGTGTTACCACTAAAATCAAGCAACTTACCTTACAGGAGGTTACGAGCAGCAACCTTTGATCCTTGTTTGTTTTGCTCCGAATGGGGTTTACATGTCACCTTTAGTCGCCTAAAAGTAGGTAGTCTCTTACACTGCCTTTCCACCCTTACCAATATGGCGGTTTATTTCTGTTGCACTATCCTTGAAGTCACCTTCACTGGACGTTATCCAGCATTCTGCTCTATGGAGCACGGACTTTCCTCATGCCTAAGCACGCAACCATCTGGTTTACTCATTACAATTTTAATTATACTACAAAATCTATAAAATTTCTATAATATTTCAATATTATCAGTAAAAGAAGAGAAATTTTTTATGATTTCTGCGTCTTCAAAATCTTTCTTGATAAGCTCTTCCATGATATTAACGAAAGCACTTTCACTGCTGTTATGGTCTTGCATAATTAAGTTGATTTTCGCGTTTCTTAACGCTTCTACATCGTGGTAGCCTAGGTCTGATGTTATAAGAGTATCTGGTCCAAGCTCAAGAACATTGTCTAAAAAGTCTTTTCCACTACCATTTAATATCATTATCCTAGTGTTCTTATCGTTATTTTTATATACTTGAATGTACTTTGCCATGTTTATCTCTTTTATTCTTTTTGATAAACTAATTATATCCATATCATTAAGCTCGCCCGCTATGCCATAACCCAAGTCATCATCTACTTTGATGGCGAAATCTGTATTTTTCAAATTTAATTTATCTTCATAAAATTTGTAAAAGCCTGCTCTTTGTATATCAAAGGAAGTGTGTGCACTGTAGTATACTATGTCATGCTTAATCATATGCTTGATGAGCTTTGAGCTCGCGCTCATATCGATCTCTTTTATGCCCTTAAAAATTAAAGGATGATGCGTTATGACCATATCCACATCATCCAGTTCATTAATATTATCATATAAGAAATCAACGCTTAAGTAAATTTTATTAATATCTTCTTTATCTGCATCTATAATCAATCCTGAATTGTCCCAGGGCTCTGCGTGCTCCTTTGGGAAGATGCTTTCAATTGCACTAATAATTTTATCTTTTTTCATTGATCTTCTCCATGTATTGTAAAATTTTATTTAATTCTTCTTCTAGTTCATTATACTTCATCAGATTTTTTTCTTTGTTAATCTTTTGAAGTATAGTCTTTATGTTTTTAATTTCATTGTCATAATAAGTATTTAAGTAAGAAATATCATTTCTATCAAAGTTTACAGGGAATTTATAATCGGCAACATTAGTCTTTTTATTCTTTATCTCAAATAGTCTGTAGTACTTGTCCTTCTCTATGAAAAGGCGTTCTTTTTCTATAAAGAAATCACTCTCCATAAAATACTTTCTTATGTTTGAGCCTTCACCCATAGCTTGCAGGATGATATGATTAAAGCTTCTTACTTTATCAATGCTCTCATTTAGTATACTTATTATAGTCTCTTCACCCATGCCAGCAATTAAAAGCGTGTCATAAACGCTTGTGTCAATACTTAAAAGCCCATCGCTCACAATGAATTTAACTTTGTCCTTGTACTTATCTCCTGAAAGAAGCAGCTTTGCCTTTTCAAGTGATTTTTCACTGATGTCGCTCTCTATAACTTTGACTATGGTATTTGAGTCTAAAAGCATCTTAGCGATGTAGCCGTGATCACAGCCAACATCGACTAAGGATGATCCTTCTTTAACTGATTTTGCTATCTCAGTAAGTCTAAAAGAATAATTCATTATAGTTCAAGGAAGTCTCTAAGCTTTTTAGATCTGCTTGGATGTTTAAGCTTTCTTAGCGCCTTTGCCTCAATTTGTCTTATTCTTTCTCTTGTAACGTCAAAGGCTTGTCCAACTTCTTCGAGTGTTCTTGTCCTGCCATCGTCAAGGCCAAATCTTAAGGCTAAAACTTTTCTTTCTCTATCTGTAAGTGTATCTAAAACTGAAATCAATTGCTCTCTAAGCATAGTGTTTGTAGCTGCATCAGATGGTGAAAGTATTTCTTCATCTGGAATGAAGTCGCCTAAGTGTGAATCTTCTTCTTCGCCTATAGGTGTTTCAAGTGAGACTGGCTCTTGAGCTATCTTTTGGACTTCTCTCACCTTTTCTACATCCATGTTCATAAGCTCTGCGACTTCTTCTGGAAGTGGATCTCTACCTAGTTCTTGGACTAGTTGTCTTTGTGCTCTAACAAGTTTATTTATAGTTTCTACCATGTGAACTGGTATTCTAATTGTTCTTGCTTGGTCTGCAATTGCTCTAGTGATAGCTTGTCTAATCCACCATGTAGCGTAAGTACTAAACTTAAATCCTTTTTTATGTTCAAATTTGTCAACAGCCTTTATTAGGCCCATGTTGCCCTCTTGGATAAGATCTAAAAATTGCATACCTCTACCCACATATCTTTTGGCAATACTTACTACTAGTCTAAGGTTTGCTTCAGCTAGTTGATCCTTAGCCTTCTGATCTCCTGCTTCAATCCTCTTAGCTAGTTCTACCTCTTCTTCATAAGTTAACAGTGGTATACGTCCTATCTCTTTAAGATACATTCTAACAGGGTCATCAGTTATAACAACCTTGTTCTTTCCTTTTTCTCTAATAGCTTCGAGCTTATCTTCTTTACTTAATTCTTCCTCAAAAGATCTTAATTCATCTAAATCAATATCTTCGTCTTCATCATCAGCAACAATATCAAGATCCTTTTCTAAATCTATCTCATCTTCATCTGAGTTTTTTGAGTCAACAATAGTAATTTGCACAGCATCTAAGGCATCGTAGAAAGATAGAATCTCATCTTCACTAAGATCATATTTATCCAAGCCATCTTCAATATCTCTATATTCGATAAAGCCCTTTTGTCTGCTAGCATCAATTAGATTATACATAGATTGTCTTTTTTCTTCACTGACTTCTTCTTCTATTATCTTTATTGCCTCTTCATTTAAATTATCTTCTTGAATATTATTCGTCTTAGCATTCTTTTCTTTCTTCATAAGAACACTTCCCTTCATCATTCATTATCTTTTTGCTTTTTAATTAATTTCAAAAGCTCCATCGCATCACTTTTGCCATCATTAATCTGGCTCAATAAATCGCTTACGTAATCCTTTGATTTTAGCTTCTCTCTTTTTTCTAATAATTCTTCGAGATTCATGTAAGTAGATTCTTCCGATTTCTTTCTAATACTATCAATCTCTAAAAGCGCATTTTCTTTATCGGCTAAATCAAAGTCATCAAGCTCTATCTCGCCATTGCCCTCGTATTTGGACTTAAGTAGTGGCATATTAACTTTAAACACTTTACTGTAATTATCTATAGAAATTTCCTTATTAATATATTTAAAATATTTAATATCTGCAAGAGCATATATTAAAAGATTCTCATCGATAATTTCTATATCTAACTTTTTAATTCTTGGTACCTCTGGTACAGTGTATTTTTCTTTATAATTGTTAACGTACTTTGTTTTTGAAACTTGATTTGTTAATAGTCTATTGTCTATAGAGTAGACCCTTGAAATGTAGTCTATGTAAATCTCTCTTTCAATCTTATCGTTTATCTTTGATAATAAATCTGATAGTTCATTGATAAGCTGAAGAAGGCTTTCAGGATCGTTAACGTCATAAAGCTCCATAAGCTCTGAAACTTCGTACTCTACAGAATTTTTTGCTTCGTTTATCTTTGCTGTAAAGCCAGCAAGACCATACTTCTTAATATAATCATCTGGATCAAGACCCTCAGGTAGTTCAACTACATTTGCCTTAGCGTCTATTGACCTAAGTATATCAATCGCCTTGTGTGTTGCGTTTTTACCTGCCTTATCACCATCGTAGCAGATATAAATCTTCTTCGCATTTCTCTTAAGTAGATTAGCTTGGTTTATGGTAAAGGCAGTGCCAAGATTGGCAACAGCGTAATTAACGCCCGCTTGATAAAGACTCATTACATCAATGTTTCCTTCTACCAATAGTATTTTATCTCTATCAGCTTCTTTTTTATATATATTGTAGCCAAATAATAATTCTCTCTTCTTAAAAACGATATTTTCGCTAGTGTTTAAGTACTTAGGCATACTATTATCCAAACTTCTTGCGCTAAAACCGAGAACGTGGTTATGTGAGTCCACTATAGGAAAAACTAGTCTGTTTCTAAAAGTGTCGTATGAACTATCTTTTCCTTCTTTTCTCTTCGCAAGGCCTGCTCTAATTATGAAGTTTTCGTCATAACCCTTGCTTAGTAAATAGTCTTTAAGCGCTGTCCACTCGTTTGGTGCGTAGCCTAATTGATATTTTAATACAGTGTCTTTATCTAACTTCCTCTTCATCAAATAATCAATAGCAATCTTTGACTTTAGTATTTGATTTTGGAAGAAGTCAAGAGCTGTTTTATTGATATCATAAAATTTCTCTATGAGATCATTTTCAGTTTTTTTTTTGCCGTTGCTTCTTGAAGCGTAATATTTGCCCTATCTGCAAGGTACTCAACTGCTTCTTGGAAAGAGTAGTTTTTATACTTTTCTATAAAAGTAATAACGTCGCCCGCTTCACCGCAGCCAAAGCACTTGTAGTAACCGTCCTTGCTATTAACGTGGAAGGAAGGAGTCTTTTCTTTATGAAATGGGCACAGGCCAGTATAAGATGTGCCTTTTTTCTCAAGTTTAATATTTTCTCCAATCACATCTTCAATATTATTAAATTCTTTAATTTTATCAATGACTGCTGCATTAATTACTTTCATAGTATAACCTCATTTTTCCACGTTTGTGGTACATATATCTTGTTAAATTCGTTTATTGCATATATATCAGACATACCCGCGATATAGTCACATATTTGTTGATTAAGACTTGCATCTATCTCTTTAATATTCTCAGGTAATTTTTCAGGATGCTCCACATAATAATCATATAACATTGATATTATGTTTTTCGCCTTATCATGTTCTTTGGTAGTTATTGGATTAAAGTAAACTTCCTTAAACATGAAAGTTCTTAAAGCCTCCATTGCTTCGCCAATCTCCTTCGACATGGCTATGTGATTTTGTCCGTAGCTTTCATTTAATATGTCTGTGATTAAGGTATTTATTCTCTTTGAGTGAGAATCTCCTAATATTTCTATCAAATCTTTTGGTATATCCTTTTCTGATAATATACCGGCTCTGATGGCATCGTCTATATCATGATTGATATAAGCAATCCTATCTGCGAACTTTACTAACTTTCCTTCAAGAGTAAAGGCTTCATTTTGTCCACTATGATTAAGTATACCATCTCTCACCTCTTCAGAAAGATTTAGACCGAAGCGACCATTTCTCTTTTCAAGTACATCAACAACTCTTAAACTTTGTTTATAGTGCTTGAATCCGCCAAAGTCCTTACATTTTTCATTTAACGCGCTCTCGCCTGCATGACCGAATGGAGTATGTCCTAAGTCATGACCTAAGGATATAGCCTCAACCAAATCTTCATTTAGTCTTAAGGCTCTAACTATAGTTCTAGCTATCTGGCTTACTTCTAATGTATGAGTAAGTCTAGTTCTGAAGTGGTCACCTTGTGGTGCTAAGAAGACTTGTGTCTTGTGTTTAAGCCTTCTAAACGCTTTTGTATGAAGTATTCTATCTCTATCTCTTTGAAAGTCAGTTCTTATAGTACACTTTTCTTCTTCAATCTTTCTTCCCTTTGTATCTGAGCATCTACAAGCGTATTCAGTCAGGTAAGAATTTTGAAATACTTCATAATTTTCTCTAAAATTAGTCATTCATTTCACCAAAATCTCTATTTAAACTTTCGATTATTATCGATGCAGTTTCTTCTATAGCTTTATTTGTAACATCAATTACTTGGCAGCCGATCTTACCCATTATTTCTTTAGAATATAAAAGCTCTTCGTTGATTCTGTCGGTACAAGCGTAGTTGCCTATGTCTTCTATGCCTAAGGACCTCATCCTTTCAATTCTGATTTCGTTTATCTTTCTATCAGATGCGATGAGGCCGAATATCCTTCTCTTGTCCTTTTCGAAAAGAAATTCGCTCGGCTCTATCTCAGGAAGTAGTGGTACGTTAGCTACTTTGTAATTTTTATTTGCTAAATACATAGAAAGTGGTGTCTTAGACGTTCTTGATATACCAAGCAAGACTACATCCGCTAAGATAATTCCTCTCGGGTCCTTACCGTCATCGTACTTAACAGCAAATTCTATTGCAGAGACTTTATCGAAGTACTCTTGATCGAGCCGTCTAATTAATCCTGCTTCTCTAATAGGTGCTTGATGCAATACTGATTCGATGGAATCCAAAACTTTGCTCATTACATTAACTGTAGGTATATTGTATTTTTTACCTAAGCTTTCAATGTATTGGGCATGTTCTTCAAGCACTGTAGTAAATATAACTACAGATGGAACAAGCTTTGCCTTTTCAAAGACATTGAAGATCTTGTCCTTACTATCGACATATGGAAACCTTTTAATCTCATAAGCATCTGGCGAGAATTGCTTGATACATGATCTAGCAATCTTACCAGCTGTTTCACCTATTGAGTCTGAAATTACAAATATAGTTATATCGTTCAATTAAATCTCCTCTATTTCTTTAAAATCTAATACGGAGTTAAATTCAGCAAGAATTAGTGATATAAGTGAAAGTCTGTTATTCTTTATAAGCTTGTTATCAACTAAAACCATAGTTGTGTCTAAGAACTTATCTATACTGTCTTTATAAGTAGCAAGTACTTTTATCGCATCAACTATATCCATGTCTTGGATGTTTTCATCTTTTGCTTTTAATTCAGTATATAGATTAAATAATTCTCTTTCGCTTTCTTCCATGATATCTTGATTAGGCTCAACTTTTTCGAATTCTTTGCCCTTAGATATTTGATATATTCTTCTAAAAGCAGCTACTGCATCCTCAAAATCTTCGCTATCTTTAATGCCATCTAGCTTAGATAGAATTTGTTTGATGCTTAGTAAATTTAAGTCTTTATGTTTGTTAATAACCGCTCTGATTAAGTTTGCATCATAGTTACTGTCTTGTAATATACCTACAAATCTTGTTTCTATATAGTCTAACACAGTCTTTTTAACTTCATCGTAATCAAACTTTAGTTCATTTATTTTAACATAATTATATAATGTTTCTTCTACAAGCGAATCGATAGATATGTCTAAAGACTTTTCTAATACTATATTAATAATACCCAAACTTGCTCTTCTTATACCAAATGGGTCTTGTGAACCACTTGGTTTTGTACCGATTGCGAATAGTCCTGATATAGTATCAAGTTTATCTGCCATTGCAAGTACAACGCCTGCTGTAGTTGTTGGTAGTGAGTCTTGAGCAAATCTTGGTAGATAGTGTTCGTAAATTGCTTCTTGAACGCCTATAGGCTCGCCTGATAGATTGGCATAAATCTTACCCATAATGCCTTGTAACTCAGTAAATTCAACTACAAGCTTAGTAGCCAGGTCTGCTTTTGAAAGATAGGCTGCTCTCTTAGTAGTTTCTAGCGTTTCATCTCCAACGTTTAAGTCGTCGCATATCTTTTCTGCTAGTTTAATATTTCTTAATGTTTTATCATATAGTGTTCCTAACTTATCTTGGAAGACTATAGTTTTTAAATCATTAACATATTCTTCAAGATCTTTCTTTCTGTCTTCATTGAAGAAGAATTTTGCGTCTTCAAGTCTAGCAGCAAGTACTTTTTCATTACCTTTTCTAACTATATCTAGATATTTATCATCACCATTTCTAACAGTAATGAAGTGATTCATAAGTCTATTTTTTGAATCGACTACTGGGAAGTATCTTAAGTGGTCCTTCATAGGTGTTATAACTACTTCATCAGGTAGTTCAAGGTATTGGTCCTTGATTGTTCCAAGTAGTGGCGTAGGATACTCAACTAAGTTAGTAACTTGATCTATGATAGCCTCATCATCTTGTAAGCTTCCGCCAACTGACTTAGCTAGTCTTTCTGATTCAAGTCTAATCTTTGCTTTTCTCTCTTCATTGTCAACGATTACATGATTATCTTCCATAAGCTTCATATAATCATGAGCATCAGGTATTTCTATATCCTTTTTAGATAAAAATCTGTGTCCATTAGTCAGATTAGAAACTCTTATATTTTCTAAATTAAATTTAACTACTTTATCATTATAGAGAGATACTATCCATCTTATTGGTCTAGCAAATCTAAGATCTCTTCCGCCCCACTTCATTGATTTAGGAAAAACTATCTTTCTAATAATGCTTTCTGCATTAGCTTCAATAAGTTCAGTAAAGCTTAGGCTCTTGCGTTCAACAGAAGCAAAAACATATTCTGTTCCGCCCATGTCTTTATAAAATATATCGTCAAGGCTTAAGCCCTTTGACTTTAAAAAGCCTTGAAGAGCCTTACTTGGATTGCCATCTTGATCAAAGCTTATTGCCTTTGATGGTCCCTTTATCTCTTCTTTTTCTATGCTTTCGTTTTCAATAATATTGTCAACTATAGTAGCGATTCTTCTAGGTGTTGTATATACGTTCACTCCGAAGTCTTTGTATGAGTTTTCACTTAATAATTTTTCAAAAGCATTTTTAAATTGTTCTATAGCTAATTTTGAGTAGCTAGCAGGTAATTCTTCCATACCTACTTCTAATAAGTATCTATTTGCCATCGTTAAAACCTACTTTCTTAGTAAAAGGAAATCCCATCTCTTCCCTTTGTTCTACATATTTACTTGCAATAAGCTTAGCTAAGCTCCTTACCTTAAGTATATAGTTTGCTCTTTGTGAGACGGATATAGCTCCTAGCGCATCAAGCACGTTAAATGTATGTGAGCACTTAAGTACATAATCATAAGCTGGAAGTATTAGTCCTTCCTCGATAACTCTCTTGCACTCAGCTTCATATCTTTCAAACATCTCTTGAAGCAAGTCTTTGTCAGCTAGTTCAAAGCTGTATACAGAGTGTTCGTACTCTGCCTTTTTAAATATGTCGCCATAAGTAAAGTACTCGTTCCATTGTATATCGTAAACATTGTCAACGTCTTGTAAATACATAGCTATTCTTTCAAGTCCGTAAGTTAATTCAGAGGATTCTAAATCTAGATTAAGTCCACCAACTTGTTGGAAATATGTGAATTGAGTTATTTCCATACCGTCAAGCCAAACTTCCCAGCCTAAACCCCAAGCTCCTAGTGTAGGCGATTCCCAGTTGTCTTCAACGAATCTTATATCGTGTTTCAATGGGTCTATGCCTATAGCTTTTAAGCTGTCTAGGTATAGGTCTTGTACATCATATGGCGATGGTTTTAAAATTACTTGTAATTGATGGTGTTGATAAACTCTGTTTGGGTTCTCACCATATCTTGCGTCCGCTGGTCTTCTAGATGGTTCTACGTAAACAACCCTCCATGGTTCAGGTCCAAGCGACCTAAGAAAAGTATGTGGATTCATAGTTCCAGCGCCTTTTTCAACGTCGTAAGGCTCCATAACTAAGCAGCCTTTGTCCTTCCAATAGTTTAGTAGATTCATCATTAAATCTTGAAAATACATTTTGTCCTCCTCAATATTTGACTTTAAGAGTCTTAAATTCATCTTTATCAAATATATATAAAATATAATTTATAAATAATCTT
>OGPS01000144.1_pt1 | contig 73417 bp, 52 predicted proteins | sample 1552931 | NCBI WGS metagenome assembly OGPS01 (sample SAMEA2580252, study PRJEB22360) | human gut metagenome | biome: human gut; feature: human-associated habitat; material: faeces | place: Denmark | collected 2008/2010 | reverse complement strand
ATAACACAGCGCGTCCTCATCGAGCCCTCAACAAGAAGACTCCGATGCAGATGCTCATACCAGATCACCCTAACCCTCTAACCACCCAACCCTCTAAGAAACAGACATCTAAGAACAATTCTCCAAAAGCTCCGAGCCCATGTCGCTTAACTCCCAACAAAGACTTATCTTTGTGTACCTCCGCGATAAAGACGACAACAGGTCGTGTACCCCAGCAGGAGCAAAACTAACAAATGAGTACACTCACAGGACTGACAAAAATGACCCGTGTACCATCTCAGTAACACCTCCCCAACTGTGTACTTTTTTCAGGAAGAGGACAGTTCCTCCCTTGGAACTCGAAAGTTCCTCCCTTGGAACCGAAAAGTTCCTGCCCTGGAACCGAAAAGTTCCTGCCTTGGAACTAAAAAGTTCCAAGAGGGGAACTGTTTTTGGAACTCGTATGTTCAACAGAATCAGATCGATACAAAACGAGGAGCAAAGCTCTTGCGAACTCTGCTCCTCGTGGGGGGGGAAAGCGACAGCGCTACGATGACTACGAGACTAGCTGTAGTCGCGCTGTGCTAGGGGTGTTACTCCTTAGCGATTGGCTGTATGCGGTCTAGCTCGAAGCCATCCGCTAGCGTAGCACCCTTGGTCACCTTGCGGGTGTTGACGTTGTACTGGTAGATGGCCGTAGGAGCGCCCTCTACATTGGCACCGATGCTGACCAAGTCGCCATTGCGTACGACCAACTGACCGAAGTTGCCATTGCTGAATGGGATATCCTTGATATGCTCGACCTGCTGCGTCTTCATGTTGCAGCGTAGCCAGTAGTAGATGTAGCGGTTGGTCTTGCTGCTCCAGTCGGTATTACCCTTCTCCTTGAAGTCGGGGTCCTGCATATAGAGGAGCACCTCATCATCATTGAGCGGGAAGACCGTGATGATCTTACCACGAGGCTGTGCATAGCCATCGAAGCTCTTGTCCGTCTCCATAGCACCAGCATTGACACGGAAGAGGAAGCTGCGCTGCTTCGTACTACTTTTCATATCAGCATTCTCAGGGATCTTGCAGGTAGCAGCAGCAAAGTAGAAGTTGCCCTTAGAGTCGAAGAAAGTCTTCTGGCAGCGGGTCTCACCAAAAGAGGTAGAGCTCAGGTGCTCGCAACGTGTATCCTTGTCGATCTTCTTCACCTCCATCGTACTCGCATCGATGAATGCGATGTAGATCTCATTACGTCTGAGAGGCTGTGCCATCTTATCCTTCTTGGACTGCACCATATAGACGTGTGGGTAGATGAGCGTGTTGTCAGCCTTGCGGTAGCCTAGCAGACCACTGGAGTTAAAGATCTCACCCTCAGCAGGCTTAGGTAGGTTCAGCTTGCCCTCAGCCACGATAGCCATCTTGTTGACATCAACCTTGACCCAAGAGACCTTTTGCTTGTCACCTGCGGAGCTGACCATGACGAGCGTGTTGTCGTCTAGCCAAGCGTGTGAGAAGCGACGATCCAGGATCTGTTTCATAGGAATCTCCTTGATCGTCTCGACGCCCGTGTTTGACACGCGGAACTTGCCGAAGCGACCCTCACGAGAGACGTTGTAGTAGTAGCCCTTGTGGTATACCACATTCGGTGTCAAAGATTCAGGAGTCTCTACTCCCTCGCCCTTGATACTCAGGACACCCTTGGTTAGGTCAGCAACACGTGCGATGATGTGTGCATCCTTGTTGGAGGTTGACTGACCACTGGCTCCACTCAAAGGAACCCATAGGTCATAGCCCACGGTTATCTCCTTCTGAGGATTGGGTGTATCTGTGTCACACGACGTGAGTGAGAGTGTGACGAGAGCGACCACGAGGGCCGCCAGTAAGCGATAAGCTTTAGTCATAGTAATCTAAGTTTTGATGATTGATATAAGTGTTCGTATGTCTTCTAGTTGAGGAATATGCGGAGCTTGCAGTAGAAGGCGCGTCCAGGCTTCTGTAACATATAGTTGTCGTAGAGCGGATGGTCTAGTAGGTTGCTGCTCTGCAGTGATATGGAGTAACGATCGTGAGCGAAGCTCCAGGTAACCCCAGCCGAAAGGTCGTAGCTGGTCGGGATGACCGCCTTGGTATTCTTGCGACCGAAGGCTGCCCACGTGAGGTAAAACCAGTGGATGTAGCCTAGGCCCGCATTAAAGTGTATGGCACTCGCTTGGATGCCAAACGGCTTACGCCAGTTAGCCCCTAGGAGTAGATTGCCATAGAGGAAGGGATTGTTCGGGATCCGATAGCCATAGGTCGGGTTCGGCTTACCGTAGATGTTGATGCGCGTGCGGTCCCGCTCGTCGGTGTAGGTGCCGTTGAGCGTGAGGTCCAGGAGGTTGGCGTAGTTGTACTTGACCTCCATCTCGCCACCGAGGACGAGCGAAGAGCCGACATTATCGTACTGGCTCTCGACATCTCCCATCACCACACGGTGGATGTAGTTAGAGATGTCTCGGTAGAAGGCGGTCGCCTCGTAGTTGAGGAAGTGCAGGTCGCCCCACTGCGCCTGACCATAGAGCGTTAAGTTTAGATTGTAAGCTTGCTCGGGATGAAGCTTGAAGTTGGGATAGATGTTGGCTCCATTACCCATCAGCTCGCGAGCTGTCGGCAGGCGGGTGGCACGCTCGAAAGAGGCTTTGACAGCTAGCTCGTCAGCGATCGTATAGCGTAGCCCTAGCCCGTAGCCCACTTGGTTTTTCGTCTGCTGCGTAGGCACATCTTTGACACCCGTCAGCCAATACATATCAGCCTGCTCGATAGCGACGTGGTAGAGGTAGTCCTTGGCAAAGATCATCCCACGCAGACGACCATTGAGGAGTGTCGTCCCGTACGAGAGTCCGAAGATGTGCTGCGCCATGCGGTCTCGTGACGACTCAAAGTTGGGATCGTACGTGTCGTACCGCTCATTCGCTATGGAGCTCATCTGATAGTTAAGGTTGAGATGCCCTCCCTTGGGGAGCGTATAGGCGAAGTTGGCACGAGCCGTCCAGGTCGGGCGCACCGTGTGGCGTATCATACGTGTGCGACGCATCAGCTCGCTATAATGTGTCTCTACGAAGGTGCCATCCCAGCTATACTTGCGGTAGGCGGTATCCGTGATCATGATATGGTTACGAGCAAAGGAGGCATCTATCGTAGCAGAGAGCCCAGGGGTAAAGAGATTGCGCTTGGCATAGTGCGCTGAGAAGCTCAAGTCATCACGATCACGCATCGCCTCGCCGATGACTAGCGTCTGACGAAAGCCAGTCTGTATCTCGCTCGCGCTCTTTGTATAGCCTACACCGAGCAGGGCTGCATCGGCCCATGGCTTCTTAGTCACGCCCAGTTGCAGACGGCCTAAGAGCGACTGGTAGCCATCGTGAAAGCGTCGGAAGTCTCGCCGCTCATACTCTTGCGTCTCGCCGTTCCACACCTCCATGCCACGCATGATGTAGTCATTCTTAGAGTACTGATAGCGTAGCGTGGGGCGCACCGTAAAGCCACTACGCTGCTCTCTATACTGCCCCGTCAGATCTAAGGCATAGGTGTGAAAGGAGCCACCCCGCAGCGAACAGTCCAGATAGCTCTCCCCACGGCTGTTGGTCACGATGTTGACCGCACCGCCCAGAGCGTCCATACCTAGCTCTGGCGGCACGACCCCTTTGTAGATCTCAACACGATCGATGAGATTCACTGGCAGCGTAGCGAGCGAAGCCCCCTCGCCCATTGAGGAGAGCGGCACGCCATTGATAAAGTAGCGGACAGCATGCCCCGACATACCATTGATCGATAGCTCATTGCTAGAGCCTACCCCTCCAGACTCTCTGAGCCGTACACCCGAACTCTGAGCCACCAACTCATTGAGACTACCCATCGAAGCGATGAGCGGCTTGACATCCAGGCTAATCGCCGAGAGCGCCTGCTGCTGCATGATACGTCTATGCGTAGGTGCCACGACAATCACCTCGCCGAGGTTCTTGTAGTCTATCGTGTCGTGAGGCTGTGTGCGCGTCTTCTGCTGCGCTGTGAGCGGGAGCACACAGCTAGCCAGTAGCAGGAATAGATAAAAGTAACTACGTCTCATCGGCTTACTGAGCTATGGAGTCAGACTGGTGCAGCTTCTCGCCCGTCTCCTCGTAGATCGCTTTTTTGTCCATAATAGAGAGACGACGATGGGTCATAAAGAAGTCGACCTTCTTCAAGATCATCTCCTGAACCTCTGGCAGTTCGCCAAGGCCACGCACCACGCTCTCGACCTGATAGCCGAGAGCCTCTAGCTTGGGTTGCCACTCTTGGAGCATATCCTCCTTAGCATGCTCGCCTGCTACGATCATCAGTGGCTGTAGACAGACTCGCTTCAGCCCCGTAGCACGCAGACGCTCCAGCGCCTCCTCATAGTATGGGTAGCCCTCCACACAGCCCACGATCACCTGTCCATAGCCGTGGCGCTGCAGATAGTGATCCAGCATCGCATACTGAGCCGTAGCACTATCGTAGGTGCCATGCCCCACCCAGATGTAAGCCACCTCTGGATCGAGGTGAGCCGTCATGATGGAGACCAAGTCCTTGTAATCGCTCTCGTAGAAGAGGAGTGGCGTCACCAGTCTGATCTTCTTAAAGAGGCTCTGCTGATGCGCCACCTCATAGGATAGCGACTCCATCTCTACCCCATCGACGATGGTCGTAGAGACAACCAGCAGATGGGTAAAGCCCTCACGGGCTAGCTCTTTGAGCGCTTCGCCTGGCGTGGGGATCTCTATACCCCGTGCTGCTAGGCGCTTGCGCACGATACGCGAACTATACGCCTCGCGAACCTCTAGATCAGGATGGGCGGCTGCTATGCGCTCATTGATCGCATCGAGCGTGACCCGACGGGTGTCGTCATGCGTTGTGCCAAAGTGAACCACGAGGATAGCTCCTTTGTCATTAGGCCCCATACCTGCAAAGAGCGAGTCAGTCTCAAAGATCTTATTGCCCGCCTGTAGCGATAGCCCACCGAGGAGTAGTGTCATATATAATAGGAGTCGTTGCATCATACGATTGTTGCTTTTATCTGCTAGGTCAAGTCGATCGACCGCTGGCGTAGCATAGCTTGAGGCATAGCACAGCTATAGCCCCGCGCCCATAGGCGCAGCACCTCTTGAGAGATATGCTTCTGATCGATTGACATAGCATTAAGGTACACTTGCCACCGAGCGTACACAATTATATACTAAGTTGCGAGTAGTGGCAGGTCTCCTGACTTACCCCAGCCTATCAGCGCCTTCCCATCTGACCTCTGTCAGACAGTGGCTTGTATTCATCTTGTGATAGGCTCTGTGAAATAGGGGGGATCACAGTAGCGGGCACTGTACCAGATTCTCACTGGACTTCCCTCTTGCATCGCTCGCCTCACGAGCAGATGCACCACCACTCAAGGATGTTGTTTCACAAAGGTACGAAAAAAGTTAAGGAGCAAAGGAATGTAGAGGTTAGCGCAGATTCAACTATCAAATGCATTAGTCCTGGCAGGGCGAATTTAACGTCGGCTCGCAACAATAATTTAGAGCCGACTACATATCAAAACGGCGCGGTGTCGGGAAAAACTGATTTCCACGTGGATATTTCGAAATCTCCACGTGGAGAATAAAAAATTCTTCGGAGGAATGAAATGAAACTTCGGAAGAATCAAATGAAACTTCGGAGGAAATGATTCGCCCCCACGTGGAGAATAAAAAATATCCACGTGGAGATTTGAGATTCCCCACGTGGATATTCAATAAAGGAGGGAATCGAACGAATTTCCCTGTAAAGATATGTAATTAGAGGTTCGAAGGCAGGACTGACACATTGTATATAATACCTCAGCCCTGTTGGAAGCTCGCTTCTAATAGCTCCAAGGTCAGGTGCTACTTTGGGAGTGCTAGGGAAAATCTCGGAGTGGGCATTCTAATCAAATGAGCATACAAAACGATAGGCACGTGGAGATTAGTCTTTTCTGAAGCAACAATGCCACGAAGATTCAATGACTCCGTATTATGGTGTAATGCTCGAACCTCCTTCCCCACTTCACTCAAGTAGAAATTCTCCAGTCCATGCAACTGAAATCACCTCTTGTTTTTTCATTTTAGATTAGCTATCTTTGCAATCGTAACCTAGCAGAAAAATAGATATTAATTATGAAACGACTGCTTCTCTCTCTTTTTCTCCTCTTAGGAGGAGTAGCTATTAGTACAGCTCAGACATTTTATGACATAGCCACTGGCGGTCTCTTTTACAAGATAATCAACGAAGAGTCGCGAGAAGTAGAGGTGTGTCGTGAGCTTGAGGAGCCTAAGACGGAAAATGGGCCTCTGTACGAGCACATCCCTGAGGGGGATATCCATATCCCAGCAGAGATCACTGCCGATGGTGAGACCTATCGCGTTGTACGTATTGGCGACAGTGCTTTTGGAGCTTGCTTCAAAATCACTTCGCTGTCGATACCAGCGTCTGTCCGTGAGATGGGCGAGTTGCCTTTTTTGTCTCTATCGGGGCTCAAGAGTTTTGTCGTAGATAAGGCAAATCCTCTTTATTGCTCAGTGGATGGTGTACTCTATAGTAAGGATCAGAAGACATTGCTGTGCTATCCCAATGCTCATGGCAAGACTTTTAGTGTGCCTGAAGGTACTCAAAAGATCTTGTCTGGAGCGTTCTTTAACTGCTTCGAGCTAGAGTCTATCACTCTGCCCGAGTCTCTGGACTCAATAGGATTCATCGCCTTCACCTCTTGTATCAATCTCCGAGAGGTGACGATCCCCCAGGGCGTTAGAGATCTACAAATCTACGCTTTTGCGAAGTGTGCTTCACTACAAAAAGTGGACTTTAAGGCACCATTAGAGAAGCTCCCGATGTACACCTTCGATAGTTGCTCAGCACTATCTGACATCTCCCTCCCTGAGGGAATGAAGAGCCTTGGAGACTGGGCTTTTGGATACTGTACCTCTCTAGAGCAGATCAAATTGCCGAGTACCCTAGAGGCTATTGAGGGTGCTGTGTTTAGTAATTGCTCGAAGCTTGCTGCAATAGAACTCCCTCAGGGGTTAAAACGGCTTGGCAATTTCGCCTTTGGAGATGACACCGCACTCAAGACGGTCAAGTGCCAGATGGTCGACCCTATAGAAGGTGAAGCTATGGGAGAGTCTGTTTTTTCAAATGTTTGGGTTGACAAGTGTAAGCTGATTGTTCCCGAGGGAAGCAAGGAGCGCTATGCTAAGGCTTCTCAATGGCAAGAATTCCTACAGATTGAAGAGACCACGGGCCTAGACGATATAACAAGAGACCTCTCAAAGGGTCGCAAACCAGCAATATTTACCATCCAGGGCGAGCAACTAGTCAATAGAGAGGATCTCCCCGCAGGCATCTATATCATTGACGGCGTCAAGACCCTGCTTCGATAACACCTTCGAACGACTAAGCTAAAGCATCAAAACTAAATCATCATCACATACCAAACAAATACTTATGCAGAAAAAACTACTCGTTTATGCGTTCATCGTAGCGCTCTTGTCTAGTTATACACTCTCTGGGCAAGAAAAGAATCAGCTCACTATCATCACCGACAGGGTGGAGTGTGTCGTAGGGCATCAATACAAGATGCTTATGACCAACTACTCTGACAAGGTCTACGACTACCTAAAGGATCACCCTCGTATCATCGTAGACTACAAGCCTGCCGACCCCTCACTGATCCAAAATGGTGGCACCTGGTTCAAAGCCATCAAGGAGGGAGAGACCGATGTGACCCTCCTAATCTATGGGGAGGAAGATGGAGTCTTAGGGGCTCCAGACCGCAACAACCTATTGGATGAAGCGACCTTTCATGTGGTCAACAAGTCGGCTGTCGACCTCCAAATACCAGAGTGGTATACAACTTGGGGTGCCAAGCGTCAAGAGGTAGACAAAGAGCTGGTGAATAAGCACCATTACACCAATATAACTGCTCGCTACACGGAGATGACGCCTTCACTGACTCCAGAGTTGATGAAGCCTATAGAGGTCTATAGCAATGGCTCTTTTGAGACCCCATTTGTCTTAAACTACTACAATGACAATGACGAGCTATATGGCTCAGCTCTAGTCCTCATCAACTTCAGTCGAGTTATCCCCGCTGACAAATCCCCCATCCGAGCTATGCTAGAGTCTAAAGGCTTCGTGCAGACAGGAACGGATGAAGCCGGTTGCTTTGAAATGCTAAACGAGCAGACCAAAACACAAGTCACCTGTGAGTTCTTCTCACTACAAGGTGTCCATGTGATGGCTGTGACACAGATGAATCGAAACTATATGCCCAATAGTGTGGCAGATGTAACTCGTGCTGAGCAGAGCTTAAGAGCCTACTATCAGGGGAATACACTATATATAGAGACTGAGCAAGCATCTGGAGAGCAAATCTCCATCTACTCCATAGGAGGTTCACTCCTATTCCAAAAGGCCCTCGTCAGAGGTGTACAAACGATCGAGATGCCAACAGCCATCCCTGTAATCGTACGAGCTGGTGAGGCACCTGCTGTCAAGGTTTTGCCCTAGCACCGGCACATGAATCATATCAGCATACAACACTATCACTAAACAATAACAGCTATGAAACAATTCTACTTCTTACTATGCTTGCTAGGATTGCTGTCTCTATCGACACAGCTACAAGCAGACACCTGGACCTACGACTTCGAGGACTTTGCAAAGCAAAGCAAAGGAGATGGAGCAACAACGCAGATGAACATGACCCTCAATGGTCTGGACTGGCACATGTGTGGCGTCACCAACTCAGGAGGGCACTGGAGTGACTGGAAGAATGGCGAGTCTTCGCTCAAAGTGTTCGGCCAGGTCTATAGCTCTGCCAAAGAGATGACCAACATCACACTAGTCACCAAGCGCGACCTCGGGACCTTAAAGTTTTGGGTCCGTAGCAATGAGCGCTGGTTTGGAGACGGACGTCAAGTCTCATGGATCATCCAGTGGAGTGCAGATGGTGAGACTTGGGTGACGGTCGGTGATCCCTTTGTCCCCGCAGATGAACCCTCAGAGGTAGTTCGAGAGATCAACCAGAGGAATGCTCAGCTACGCATCGTGCGAGAGGACTACCAGACATTTGACTATACGAAGCCGACGGAGCCCTTTGCTAACATCTTTCACCTAGATGATATGACCATCACAGATATGGGCGGAGCTACGCCAGCACCGACGCTCACGACGTCGATAGGCTCTGAAATTGACTTCGGAGAGATCACGCTAGGAGCGTCTGTCGAGAAGCGCTTTACCATCTCCTACGCAGGACTGCCAGTAAAGCCTACGTTGACCCTAACGGGAGATCAAGCAACCTCGTTTACGATTGCTCAGCAAGAGACAAAGGCTGAAGGCGAGGACGAAGTGAAGATCGTATGCAAAGCAATGCAACGTGGTAATCTGAATGCTGCTGTCGAGATTACATATGGATCTCTAAAGATCTCTGTCCAGCTCAAAGCTGTAGGGAAGAAAGAGAATACGGGCAAACTATATAGTGGTGGAAATGGTACAGAGCAAGATCCTTATCTCATATCGAGTGTAGAGGATCTCTTCGAGTTGTCTAATGAAGTCGAAATGAACCAAAATGCTTATGAAGGAACATACTTCAAGATGACAGCAGATATTAGCTTAGCAGACGCCAAGAGCTATCGCCCTATCGGTAACGATTGGGGACGAGATAAAGATGATCCTACTCGTATTAGACCATTCTCAGGAGTCTTCGATGGCAATGGTCATACGATTACTGATCTCAATGTCGAGTGGGCAGACAAGATGTTTAGCGGACTATTTGGGATCGTCAAGAATGCTACAATCAGAAATCTTACACTCTCTAAAAGTAAGATCTATGGATCTGCATGCTTAGGAGGTCTCGTCGGAGTCGTTACGGGATCCATATCAATGACAAACTGCCATACGACTTCAGACGTTACCATATGGACGAATAAGTTTTACGCTGGAGGTCTAATCGGAGGATTACTTTTCCCAGATAATACCAAGACAAGTCACATCTTCTTTTGCACTAACTCAGCTACCGTCAAGGGCGAATTAGGAGGCATCGGAGGGCTCATCGGGTCTGCAAGTCTGAACAATCTACTCATAACGCGTTGTGGCAACTATGGTAATATATCAGATAGAAACTCCTCTGTAGGAGGGATCGTGGCACAGGTTACAAAGGGGACTACCATCATAGACTGCTTTAATGTCGGCTCTATAGAAGCTCTTGATGCTCAGAACGCAGAGAATACACACTCAGGTGGTATTATTGGTACTGCAAAGCTAGATGAGGGGCGTATCACTATATCGAATTGTTATAGTATAGGGACATCTAATAAACGGAGTCCTATATTTCATCCTATATTTGATATGAGATCTCTCTTCGGACAGGTTGAGATGGTCAACAACTACTACGCGAGTGAAGTTTATGGCGAGACATATGATCAGGATCTCACAGGAGATAATGCTAAGTATGCGGCTATCGATGTCTCTCTAGAGGAAATGAAGACCGAGGCTTTTCTCAAAAAGTTGAATGCAGGTCGAGACGCTTGGTGCTTCATGTCAGGTGTAAATAATGGCTATCCAGTACCTAATGATAGTCATGCAGAGGCCGTTGATGATCCCTCAAAGGCTCTTAGCAATCTTACAGTTAAGATTGTAGATGGTTATCTAGTCGTAGAGGGTGACTATAATGACATCGACCTGTACAACATCCATGGTGTACAGCTAGATCCAACGGCTCTCCTAGAGCGTGGTGTCTATGTAGTCAGAGTCACCGTCGATGGTCAGAGTGCCGCCTACAAGCTGGTATATTGATAGCACCTGTGCTACCATCAATATGAATAGATGATATAGTGTCCCGAAGGAGCGACTCTTGTCTTCTCTCTTCGGGACACTTTCTTTTTGCTTAGCAATACTAGGAGTACTCCTTGCTTGCTTATCTCCAAAACAAACTAATTATGAACTCATACAAGACCTTCTCCCCCTACTTGAGGAATTGTCTACTCTTCGCTCTACTGCTACTCTCAGGAGTAATCCAAGTAGTGCTACCAGCACCTCGCACAGAGCAAGTCGCTAGGCAGATTGCTGAGAGTTTTTTTGCTACATCGACCCAACCCTTGAGGAGCTGGAGCTCCCCTCAAATGATAAGCTTAGAGCTTGCGGAGCTACGTGTAGCCACCCACGGGAGAGCCAGTTACAGTACGACAGATCTAGTCTCTAGTCATTACTATTATATTTACAACAGAGGAGTGCAAGGAGGATTTGTCATCGTCTCTGGTGATGATCGCTATCCTGAACTCATAGGGTATGCCTACGAGGGGCATATCAATGGAGAGAATATGCCCGAGAGCTTGCGCAGCTTCCTAAGAGCTTGTCAAGAGACGATGGATGCAGCTGATGCTGATCCATCGCTAGCCAAAGAGCTACGAGCCGAGGTAACAACCCTTAGGGAGGCTAAGAGTGAGGTGGCACCCCTCTTAGGAGATATCTGCTGGGATCAAGGAGCTCCTTGGAATGATCAGACTCCGCGACATCAAGGGTCTACGACTGCTGTAGGGTGTGTGGCGACGGCTTACACTCAGGTGATGAGATACTGGAAGTGGCCCGACAGAGGCGTGGGGACACACACCTACACTTATGGCTACGACTACGAAGACAATGAGGGCAATTCGCGTGTTGCCTATAACACCCTGACGGCAAACTTTGACAAGGAGTATCGCTGGGATTTGATGCCCGCTAGAGCCTCCGTGTATGCTTCGACTGAAGAGCGCAACGCTTTGAGCACGCTAGCCTCGGATGCTGGCATCGCAGTGGATATGATGTATGGTGATGAGAGTGGTACGCATACCCCCCTTGTGATACGAGCTTTGCGAGATCACTTTCGCTACAAGCGAGATCTATACATGCCTAAGCGGAGAGACTATACGGCTCAAGACTGGAGCGACCTCCTCAAGGTAGAGCTCTCACAGGGTAGACCCATCGTTTATGAGGGAGGAGGCTTTGGCGGTCTTCATTGCTTCGTCTGTGATGGATATGATACGAGAGGATTCTTTCACTTCAACTGGGGATGGTCTGGACGTGGCAACGGATACTTCAACTTGAACTACCTTACCCCCAATACCACTGGTATCGGAGGTGGTGCCGGTGGTGGGTATAGTCAGGGGCAAGGTGCTATAATCGGTATAGAGCCAGATCGTGAGGGTACGTCGACACCCGTTTATAATGCGTGGCTCGGTACGGTCGTATTTGAGGCAGAGGTCTCTGGGGGTAAGAGCATCACACTAGAGAGTGCCTCCTTTACCTCTCGTCTCGAAGATGCCCCTGCTTACCAGGGTCGAGTAGCTATAGGCATTGTTTCCTTACAGACACAGGAGATCATTCCAATAGTAGAGCAGGTGGAGCCATTTAATGCTGACCTCTACCTAATGGAGGCGAAGTTTACCCTAGCCAAGCCACTAGACCTAACAAAATACATCTCCGAGGGAGACTACATACTCTGCCCCATACATGAGGTACAAGACGGCAAGGGAGGCACTTACTGGAGAGCTAACTCCATACTCTATGAAGGCGATCAAAACCGTTTTGCCATCTATCACATATCACACGCTACTGATGGCAACTACATAGTAGCTCGTGACTACCTACGCGCTCTCTGGGAGCTAGAGCTGCTGCCCGATGACCTCAAGCTCATAGCCTCTAATAATACGCAAGCAACTGTCACACTGCAGCTACACAATCGCGGATCAAAGGAGTACACCAATAGGCTCTTCGTGCGTGGTAGACCTAAGGGCTCTCAGGAGGAGACTGCCTGGCGACAGCTGAGTGATGATATGACCACGGTAGAGACGGGCAAGACTGGTAACTACACCTTCAAGCTAAAAGATAAGAAAGGTCTCTTCTCAGCAAAGGAGATCGAGTTACAAGTCGCTTACTATGACATACATGGCTCTCTAGACTACCTTCAGACTGACACATACCTTGTTCCTGTCAGAGCCGACTACCAAGCTGGTGCAGACATGCCCCCAGTGCTGGTACCCACCACTCCTAGATATGATGTACTTGTAGCTAAGATAGGATCAGGCATGGTCAAGGTCTCTAACGCAGATAGCTCTGATGCCGTAGACCTCTCGAAAGTTCCTGAGGGTACGACGCTGCTTGTCGAGGCTACACCTAGTGATGGTTCCTCTCTCACGGCACTTACAGTAGATGGTGTAGACATACTTAAGGAAAAGCGTTTTACCGTGCGTCAGAATAGTCTGATTGTGGCGACCTTTGGCACCTCCTCTCCCAAGCCTCTTTACAAAGTGTCTGTACGCTGTACACCTGCAGAGGGTGGTACGGTACAGCTCTTAGGGGCTAAGGATCTGGAGAAAGTCCCAGAGGGGACAACGCTACAAGTAGTAGTTACTCCCGCAGAGCACTTTGAGCTAGACGCTCTTACTGCAAATGAGGACGACATCCTCACCTCCAAGCAGTTTGTTGTCATGAGCGATACAGAGGTGCACGCTTCCTTTGTAGACCATACGGGAGTAGCAGGTATTGACTCTAAACAGCAGAGCATTTACCCCAATCCTGCGACAGATCACATTACGATTCGTACGGCTGAGAGGGCTGTTATCGAGCTTTTCGCCAGTGATGGACTACTCGTAGCTACTACTCAGGCTACTCGACATGAGACCACCATCAATGTCGCACAGCTCCCCGCAGGACGCTATATAGTACGCATCACGCCACTGGAGGGTGTGCCTAGCTTGTATCCACTCATCATACAGTAGCCCTGTCTAGTGAGTCGCTAAGCTCGCTTAGTGAAACTCGCTGGGAGGAAGCAAGCAACTAAGCAAACCGTCGGGACGAATCTCGTATTCGTCTCGACGGTTTACACATAAGACGTAGTCACTGGTCGTCATAGACATACCAGCGACTACGAGTTGTGTTTATTGCTATGCTCATTCTAACTTTTATCGGACAGCAATAATAATGTAACGCTCAGACCTGCTCCCCTACTCCACCCCAATAGGAAACTAGCTAACAGCTAACGACCAACAGCTACAATAGCTGGGCCAAGAGCTCTTCGGTAAGAGCTAAGTGCGTGTAGGTGGCATAGCAGCGACCCGTATGCCAAAGGGCTGTCGCTACGGGGTCGCCCCACGCATTGTACTGCTGCGCTGTCGAGGGCAGCGGGTCGAGAATACGGGAGTAGTGAAACTCATGCCCGCGAACCGCCACGCCCGCTATCTCGAGCTGTCGGTAGCCGAGAGCTAGCCCGCGCTGCTGCATAGTTGCGGTCTGCTGTAGCGCACCCACGAGCGGATAGCTGGTTCCCTTCTCATCGACAATTGCTTCGCAGAGGAGGAGCATGCCCCCGCCCTCGGCAAGCATCGCACCGCCACCATGAATGTATTCGCGGAGGCTGTCAAGCATTGACTTATTGGCTGAAAGTTGCTCCAGATGTAGCTCGGGATAGCCCCCTGGGAGATAGACGAAGTCACTCGGTGGTAGTGAGCTATCGGAGAGCGGGCTGAAGTAGGTTATCTCGCCCCACTGCTCTAGCTGGCGCACATTCTCCTGATAGAGGAAGTTGAAAGCGTCGTCACGAGCCACGGCTATACGACGAGGCGCTGACGAAGAGTGCTTTTGCAGCAAAGTGGCTTCGTGGGGCAGCTCCTTTCGCTCAGAGGAGATGGCTAGGAGGCGATCAATATCTAGATGTTGCTCTAAGAGGTCGGCCACCTGATCGGCATAGCGGTCTATCTGCGCCAAGTCGTCGACGTCCAGCCCTAGATAGCGACTGGGGATGGCGATGTCGTCGACACGAGGCAGCGACCCCAGGACAGGCACGCCCGCATCTGCGGCAGCCTGCGTGAGATAGGTCAGGTGACGCTCCGAGGAGACTTTGTTAAAGATGACGCCCGCTATTTTGATCCTGGGATCAAAGTGCTGCAATCCGTAGAGCAGCGGAGCCACCGTGTAAGCCATCGAGCGCGGGGTCACGACCAGCACGACTGGTAGGTCTAGGAGGCGAGCAATGTCGGCTGCGGAACCTTTGTCCCGATCGTAACCGTCGAAGAGCCCCATCACTCCCTCCACGATGACCGCCTGAGCGTCCTGACTATAATGGCCATAGAGCGCCTGCACCCGCTCGGCACCATACATAAAAAGGTCCAGATTGACCGCTGGGCGACCCGTTGCCACGCTGTGTAGCTTAGGATCTACGTAGTCGGGTCCACACTTGAAAGCTTGGGTGGCCAGACCACGACGTGTGTAAGCACGGAGGAGGCCCATGGTGAGCGTGCTTTTACCACTCTCAGAGAGGGGCGCAGCGATGAGGAGGGAGGGAAGAGTTGACATAAGGGGTTGACTAAAGTTGTGAGTCAGGGATGAGAAGTACCTCGAGCTGTGCTGATGGAACGAGGGGTTTGCAGACCTGATAGCAGTGATCGACGATGCTCTGGTAGAGCGGGTGTGTGCCATCGGGGAAGATCTGCCATAGTTCGCGGGCTAGGGTCATCTCGCTGATCTGCTGCTTCTGCGCTTCACTCGCACCAGAGGCAGATGCGAGAGCAGTGATGAAAGCTTTGTCCATCACGACCTTCTTGCTATGTGTATCTAGTTCGCCAGCTGCCAGCTTGACCGCCTTACCGATCATGATGCCGAGGGTGATCTGCGGGAAACCCAGTTCGTTGGCGAGGCTGAGCGTCTCCCCGATGAAGTTGCCATACTGAACGAAAGCGTTGGCGGGAAGGTCAGGGAAGCGCCCCTTGAGGTACCGCTCGCTGCGTCCGCCAGAGTTAAGCACGAGCTGCTTGCCGTAGACTGATTTGCTCACCTCCAGCTCACGACGTATCGACTCGACAAAAGCTTCACTTGAGTATGGTCGCACGACGCCTGTGGTGCCGAGGATAGAAATGCCGTCTAGGATGCCGAGCCGTGGATTGAAGGTGCTGTGGGCGAGCCGTCGTCCCTCGGGCACGGAGATGGTCAGGTCAATGCCTACTTGGGAGAGGTCGACCAAGGCGCCCAGTGCTTGGCGCATCATCTGACGCGGTACGGGGTTGACGGCAGGCTCTCCGACCTCTAGTCCGATGCCAGGGAGCGTGACTCGTCCGACACCCTCGCCCTGTAGGAAGGCGACCCCGCTATGAGCCTGCGTGAGCGATAGGTCAGCGACGATCTCAGCGCCGTCGGTTACGTCGGGATCGCTACCGGCATCCTTGATAGCGACCGCTCGAGCGCCTTGCGCCGTTAGCTCACTGTGCTGTATGGAGAAGGGCACCCGCTCGCCCTGAGGAAGGGTTACGGTCACCTCGCTGTAAGACTCCTCATTGAGCAGTGTGAGCAGGGCTGCCGTAGCAGCAGCTGTGGCGGTGGTGCCAGTTGTCAAGCCGATGCGCTGCGGAAAGAAGTTGTCTCCCAATAGTTTCTCGATGGAGCGGCGAAGACCTACGGGTCCCTCAACGGTGACAGTAGCGGGATAAGGGATCTGAGGCCTTCGGATGACCAGCACGGTGATGCCGAGTGCGAGTGCCTCCTCCACTTTTGCCGCAAAGCCGCTCGTGTCGCCACTCTCCTTGAGCAGGATCATGTCTGGTTGTAGCGTGGCAAAGAGCTCTCGGTCACACTGCTTCTTGTCATAGTAAACCACCCGCTCTGGCGGAAAGTCGCTCTGCCGTAGTCGCTCCTCAGTCTCTGCGATGGGCATCACCCGCAGATAGGTCTCGTGCTGGGTCCAGTAGGCTCTCAGTCGCTCGACGGAGTTAACGCCTGTTAGAGCGAGCAGTCGCCGAGGTCGCTGCTTGAGGAGATATGTCAGCGCTGCATCAAAGGAGTCCAGCGACACGACCGAGGCGGGCAAAGCGGGGAAGGTGCGCTCGTAGCGTATCACGGGGAGCTGCAGGCGGGATACGCAGTCGGCTACGCTCTGGTGAACGCCCATAGCGAAGGGGTGCGCCGCATCTACGATGAGGGCTATCGCTCGCTCCGTGCAGAAGTGCGCCATCTCCTCACCATTCATTCCGCCCTCTAGACGGATCCCGTGGTGCATCGTGAGCTCTTGCGAAGCGCCTCGTGTGGAGTAGTAAAAAGATTTGCCCGCTTCCTCACACACCTCGAGTGCTTTACGCCCTTCTGTGGTTCCTCCGATGATTAGGATCATACCTTTGAGGTGTGGATGGAGAAGTGTAATGTGTCGGGGTCGAAGTCGATCCCTTTTGCCGCAAAGTAGCTTGGCAAGGTGCCGTCACTGGCGAGCGTCCTCGGCGGACCCATGTGTAGCACGTGGTCATCATCGAGGAGCCACACCTGATCGGCTATCTGGAGAGCCAGCTCTAGGTCATGCGTGGAGAGGAAGATCGTCTTGTGCGTCTCACGAGACAAGCGAAGGAGGAGCTGTAGCATATCAACCTTCGAGGGGAAGTCTAGGAAGGCGGTTGGCTCGTCTAGTAATATGATAGGTGTCTCCTGAGCCAGTGCCTTGGCGATCATCACCTTCTGACGCTCGCCGTCACTGAGTGAGTCGATCATCCGTTTGGTTAGAGGTTGGATGCCGACCAACTCTATCGCCTCGTTGACCGCCTGCCGGTTGCTCTCGTCCATCTGCCCCCAGAAGCCTGTGTAGAGGCTCCGCCCAATGGCGATCATCTCGTAGGCAGTCGTATTGCTCATGATGAGCCGCTCCGTTAGCACGACGCTGATACGACGCGCCAGCTCTTTGGCACTGTATTGCTGTATTTCCTTACCCTCGACTAGGAGCGCCCCTCCGAGCTTCGGCTGGAAGGCGGCGATGGTCCTGAGCAGTGTCGACTTGCCCACACCATTTGACCCGATGAGGCAGGTGAGCTGTCCCGACCAGATGGTAGCGTTGAGCTGGCTCGCTACAACGCGCGTACGCTTGATCTGGTGATATCCTATCGATAGGTCACAAAGCTCTATCGTTGCGTGGCTAGTCATACGATTATAGTTCCTCTCTACGTCGTTTGTCAAATAGTACCCAGATCACAATCGGAGCACCGATGAGCGCCGTCACCGAGTTGATCGGTAGTGCCCCCTCCATGCCTGGCATGCGGGCAATCAAGTTACAGCAGAGCGCTAGGAGTGCCCCAACGAGCGTCACGGCGGGCATCAGCGTCAGATGATTGGAAGTGGCAAAGATGGTGCGACAGAGATGCGGCACCGCCAGTCCGATGAAGACGATCGGGCCGCAATATGCGGTCACGATAGCGGTCAGCAGGCAGGCCGAAAAGATCACTAGGTGGCGCGCCCGTCCGTAGTTTAGCCCGAGGCTGCGGGCGTAGTTCTCCCCGAGGAGCATCAGGTTCAGTGCCTTGATCAGCAAGAAGGAGAGCGGTATCAGCACCAGCATGATGATGACAAAGGTGGTCACCTGGTCGCCACTCACCTTGGCAAAGCTTCCCAAGCCCCAGATGACATAGCTCCGCACATCCTCATCATTGCTAAAGAACTTCAGCACACCGATGATCGCATTCGCTATGTAGCCGATCATCACACCCATGATCAGTAGCACCACATTGCCACGGACGCGCTGCGCCATCGTCATGATGATCGACATCACCAGCATCGCCCCGATGAGTGCTGCCACCGAGACCGCCATCTCCCCCACGAAGCCCATCCGCACCAGTGCTCGCTGGCTAATGCTCCCCGAGAGGAGGATAAAGGTCGCCACGCCTAGGCTAGCTCCCGAACTAATACCTAACTCCGAAGGCCCCGCCAGTGGATTGCGAAAGACCGTCTGCATCTGCAGACCACTGATCGACAGCCCCGCACCCGCCACCAGCGCTGTAATCGTCTGCGGGTAGCGACTCTTCCAGATGATGTTGCGCCATATCTCATCGCCACCGGCATCCGTTCCGAAGAGTATCCGCACCACCTCATCAAAGGGGATAGCGATCGTCCCCAGCGACAAGTTGAGTACGAAAAACACTACGATGAGAAGTGCTATAACTGTAAAGGCTATAACCGGACGTCGCATAGCTTTCCCCCTTAGCGGGTTAATATAGAATAAAAGACCGGCTCGTGGTCTGGTAGCAGCTGCGGGTGAAAGGCGTGAATCAGATCCGCCAAGACCACCTCAGGCTCTACCGGTGAAAGCTCGTAGAAAGGTCTCTCCCGCAGATTGCAGTACAGTACCCGCTTGTCCCGATAAGCTTTGAAGTCTCGGTAGCGAGCATCCGTCTTGCCCAGCACGTCGTAGGTGAAGGCTCCGTCGTAGCTATTCGCAATGCGCCAGTAGTCCGCATCGGCTGCCTGAGCATAGACCGTTTCAAAGTCAACGTAGAAGCCTCCCGACTCCTTATCGTCTGCCATAAAGTAGTCCGCGCCAGCATCCTCAAAGAGGTGAGCCAAGTAGCTCGCGCCACCCACCACATACCAGTTGCCACCGTGCAGCTCGCCGCTAAGCACCTTCGGGCGTGTCAGGTCGTCCGTGATTAATGCTTGTAGCTCGTGGTAGCGCTGCTCTATGTTGGTAAAGAGCGTCTCCGCACGCTCCTCCATGCCCAGCAGAAGCGCCGTAAACTTGATCCACTCAGCCTGCCCCAGAGGCGAAGTCTCCTTGTACCCTAGGAAAGTAATCAGCGGTATATCCAGCTGCTTGATCACATCATAGCCACCCCGCTTGAAGGGGCTCACCAAGATGATATCTGGTTTCAGTGTCATAATCAGCTCACTGTCGAAGTTGCCCTCGATGCCGATTCGCTTAGCCTCACCCGAAGCCAGTCGTGACTGCATCTCTTCGTTGAAAAGGAAGCGCGTACTCGGCATACCCACGACCCGATCCACCGCATCGAGCTTGATAAAGTTAGAGAGCTGTAGCGTCGTCATCACAATAACTCGACGCACTGGAGTCTCTATCATGGTAAAGCCCTCAGGCACCTCAGCTGCCAGCTCCTGTGCTTGCTCACGAGGCACCAAAGCGTAGCGATACACTTCGCTACTGTCATGCGTAGGATCTGAAATGGTGACCAGAGTCACCGCACCCGCATGCTCGATCTGTAGTCCCTCGGCATAGCGTATCATGGCAGTGCTATCGACCTCTGCGTTCCCCGTAGTACCCTGGTCAGAGTGTTCCTTGCCACAAGAGATCAGCAGCAAGGACAGCGCCAAGCAGCTCAGCAAATATCTCACACAGCGTAATGTATCCATCTTCTTATCGATCTGTTGCACTGCAAAGATACAGAAACGATTCGTTCTAGCTCTAAGGTCGCACTACCTAGACTTCGCAAATCCCATAACAAGTCTGCTCAACGTACTGATGTGTAACGATATGCCATCTAACTTCTCATCTCTATTCCTCTAATTTCTAACCTATAAATCCCATTTCGTCGAGAGAAAATCAGAAAAGTCTGGGAATTGCCAGGAAAGTCACAGAGCAAAGTAAGGATTTGCTCCATTCGCCCTGTGTTATAGCATTATTGTAATCGCTATGTGCGCTATAAATCGTACATTTGCAACAAATCACATGCAACCTATGCCTGAAGAGAGCTTTCATCCACAGCAGGTCGACATAGCAGCTATCCTCAATCGACGACGCAAGAAGCCATTACCGGCCTTCGTTACTAGTGGCGTGGCTCGGTTGATCCACCAGCGTGAGATCAACGATGTGCTACGTCGCTACGGGCACCTTGAGGGGGTAGACTTTATGGATGCCCTAATCCAGGAGTTTCGCATTGACCTGACGCTCATCGGTGCCGAGCACCTGCCCGCAGATCCTCGCGCACTCTTTATCAGCAATCACCCGCTGGGAGGGCTAGACGGGATCTGTCTGACTCACCTCATAGCTAGTCACTATCAGTCGGATATCCGCTACATCGTCAACGATCTCCTGCTCAACCTCAAGCCGCTTGCCAATATCTTCGTACCAGTCAATAAGTATGGAGCCCAGGCGCGAACCTCTATTCAGAAGATGCACGAAGCGCTGGAGAGCGACCTGCCCGTGATCACCTTCCCCGCAGGACTCTGCTCACGCCTTATCAAGGGACAGATACAGGACCCGCTCTGGCGACCCAGCTTTATCAAGCAAGCAAGACAGTTTGAGCGTCCCATCGTGCCGCTCTTCTTCCACGGGCGCAACTCGATGAAGTTTTACCGTATAGAGCAGCTGAGGAAAGCGCTCGGCATACGCTTTAACATAGGCACGGCATTGCTACCACATGAAATGTTTGCTGCACAGGGTAGCTCCTTTACCGTAGTGGTCGGTGAGCCGATCCCTTACGAAACGCTCAGAGACATCAAGCCTAGCGACTTACCACAGCAGGTAGAGCTCATCAGGCAGCAAGTATACCAATTGAAAGACCAACTATCCAAATGAGTGCTACAGAGCAACCCATCATAGCGCCGATAGATCGGCAATTGATCCGACAGGAGTTGACACCAGAGCTCTTCGTCCGTAAGACCAATAAGAGTAATAACGAGATCTACGCCTTTCGGGCTGCGCAAGCACCACACACGATGCGTGAGGTGGGACGTCTGCGCGAGGAGAGCTTTCGTGCTGGCGGTGGCGGCACGGGGCTAGAGTGCGATGTAGATAAGTATGATCTGATGGACGACGGCTATGTACAGCTTATCGTCTGGAGCCCTGAGCTCGAGAAGATCATGGGTGGCTACCGATACATCCTCGGCGAAGCGGTGCTACGTCATCAGGAGCAGACGGACGCACTGGCAACGTCGCACATGTTTAGCTTCAGCGAGGAGTTCGTTCGCGACTACCTCCCCTACACGATCGAGCTGGGACGCTCATTCGTCAGCCACGAGTTTCAGACGACACGGGCGGGGCTTATGTCCTCCATCTATACGCTCGACAATCTGTGGGACGGGCTGGGAGCCTTGACGGTGATCTATCCTGAGATCAAGTACTTCTTTGGCAAGGTGACCATGTACAAGACTTACAATAAGTACTGCCGCAACCTGATCCTGAAGTTTATGGAGATCTACTTCGGAGACAAAGATCAGCTGGTGGTTCCGATGACCCCGGTCGAGGTGGACATAGATCCTGAGGAGATAGATCGTCTTTTTGTCAAGAACGACCTCAAGAGCGACTACCGCACGCTCAAGGCGGAGGTGCGCAAGCACAATATCAACATCCCCCCGCTCTTTAATGCTTACATGTCACTCACCCCGAAGATCCGCATCTTTGGCACTGCGATCAATGACGAGTTCGGAGATGTCGAGGAGACAGGACTACTGACCCCTATTGCGGACATTATCCCCGAGAAGAAAGAACGTCACATAGACACCTACCAGCACACCCGTAAGGCTTAAGCTCTGTCTTATGGCTCTCGCTAATGAGCTTGGGGCTGCTGGCGAAAAGGCAGCTCAGCGCTACCTCCTCTCTCGAGGGATCCGTATCCTTGAGGTTAATTGGCGTGACCCGCTTTGCGAGATCGACATCATAGCATCTGACGGACGGCACCTACTGATCGTCGAGGTGAAGAGCCGTATGGAGTACACCGCTACGACACCACTAGATGCTATCAATGTGGCGAAAGCACATCAGATGATGCTCGGTGGTATGCGCTATGCACAGCGGCTGCACATTGATCTGCCGATACGCTACGATGTCGTCGAGGCACTCTACTGCCCTGCGAGCGATGTTTTTGAAATGGAGTACCACAAGGGTTACTTCTCCGCCGAGGAGATCGCCCTCCAGGAGGCACTTCCCCACGGTTCCATTCAGTCCTAACAGCGGACTATTCGTAAGATTTACAGAATCCAAAAAGTAAAGAGAAGAGCCCTACGTATCATATGGATACGTAGGGCTCTTCTCTTATTTGTTGCTCCTAGACAGCTAGATCTAGCGCACAGTGTCTAGAACTTTCTATCTAGAGCTTAGCGAATAGGCTCACGGGGGATTACATCATTCCGCCCATGCCTGCGGCTCCTGCCATAGCAGCGGGATCGGGCTTGTCCTCCTTGATGTCTGCGATGACGCACTCAGTCGTGAGGAACATACCAGCGATGGATGCTGCATTCTCTAGAGCTACACGCGTTACCTTAGCTGGGTCGATGACACCATGCTTCATCAGATCCTCAAAGCTGTCGGTACGTGCATTGTATCCGAAGGCACCCTTGCCGTCACGGACACGCTGTACGACTACGGCACCCTCCTTAGCAGCGTTAGATACGATCTGACGGAGTGGCTCCTCGATAGCACGCTTAACGATCTCGATACCTGTGCGCTCATCGTCGGTCTCGCCCTTGAGCTTCTCGACAGAAGAGATAGCACGGATGTAAGCGGTACCACCACCAGGTACGGTACCCTCCTCGATTGCTGCACGTGTGGCGCTGAGGGCATCCTCGACACGATCCTTCTTCTCCTTCATCTCGACCTCGCTACCAGCACCTACGTAGAGGACGGCAACGCCGCCTGAGAGCTTAGCGAGACGCTCCTGGAGCTTCTCACGATCGTAGTCGCTCTTCGTATTCTCGATCTGATGACGGATCTGGTTAGCACGCTCTGCGATATCCTCCTTGCAGCCGTCGCCATTGACGATAGTGGTCTTGTTCTTGACGACCGTGACCGTCTCAGCGCTACCGAGCATATCTAGTGAAGTATTTTCCAGTGTCAAGCCCGTGTCCTCGCTAATGACAGTACCACCCGTGAGGATAGCCATATCACGCATGATCTCCTTGCGGCGATCGCCAAAGCCTGGAGCCTTGACACCACAGATCTTGAGACCAGCGCGTAGTCTGTTGAGGACAAGCGTCGTAAGAGCCTCGCTCTCGATATCCTCAGCAATGATCAGCAGCGAGCGACCTTGCTGGAGTACCTTCTCTAGGAGCGGTAGGAGGTCCTTGATGGTAGAGAGCTTCTTCTCGTAGAAGAGGATGTAAGGCTTCTCCATACGGCACTCCATCTTCTCAGGATCAGTGACGAAGTAAGGAGAGATATAGCCGTTGTCAAACTGCATACCCTCGACAATGTCTACCGTCGTATCGATACCCTTTGCCTCCTCGACAGTGATGACACCCTCCTTCTTGACCTTCTCCATAGCCTGAGCGATCAGCTGACCGATCTCCTCATCGCCATTAGCAGAGATAGTAGCCACATGAGCGATCTGCTCTAAGTCGTCACCCACCTCCTTAGCTTGCTTGCGGATGCTCTCGACGACAGCCTTGACAGCCTTGTCGATACCACGCTTTACCTCCATAGGGTTAGCACCCGAGGTGATGTTCTTGAGACCTACGTTGATGATGCTCTGAGCGAGTACCGTAGCGGTAGTCGTACCATCACCAGCATCCTCATTGGTCTTAGATGCCACCTCACGTACGAGCTGGGCACCCATATTTTCAAATTCGTTTTCTAGCTCGATCTCCTTAGCAACCGTCACACCATCCTTAGTAATGTGTGGAGCACCATAGCTACGAGAGAGGATCACGTTACGACCCTTCGGGCCTAGTGTCACCTTTACAGCGTCTGATAACTGGTCTACACCACGCTTGAGGAGGTCACGGGCCTCTATGTCAAACTTAATTTCCTTTGCCATAATTGTATCTGTCTATTTACTTGATTCTTGATTAGGATAAGACGGAGTGGACTAGAGCGTAGCGAGTACGTCGCTCTGCTTCATGATCATGAGCTTCTCGCCCTCGATCTCTATCTCCGTGCCGGCATACTTTCCGTATAGCACCTTGTCCCCCACCTTGAGGACCATTGCCTCATCTTTCGTACCCTTGCCCACAGCGAGTACCTCGCCCTTGAGGGGCTTCTCCTTTGCTGAGTCTGGAATGATGATACCACCTTGTGTCTTCTCCTCTGCAGTAGCGGGCTTGATCAGCACGCGATCTGCCAATGGTTTGATTGTCATAGTTTATCTTGGTTATATATTAATGTCTCACTTGCCGCGCCCCCATCTATGCAGGAGGCACGCATTAGGACCAAAGCAAATAATGTGCCAAAAGAGAGAAAGCGCCTCTTGACAAAAGTATCGTGACAGAATAGCACGAATAGAACTGACGAGTAACGGCTGTAGGGACACTCGGTCTGAGCGTCCCTACAGCGGGTTACACCTCTCCAATGACTCCGATAGCTCCTCCTCTCTAACCTCTAATTTCTAACATCTAGCCTCTAAATCCCCCGATCTCCACGTAGGAATTTCCAAATCCCCACGTGGGCGAGAAAAAATTCTTCGGAAGAATCAAATGATACTTCGGAAGAATGAAACGATACTTCGGAGGAAATGAATCACGCCCACGTGGAAAATAAAAAATAGCCACGTGGATATTTGAAATTCTCCACGTGGCTATCGTACCAAAGTCGATTATCGACTATTTATGCCGTCCGATCAAATTCGGATAGATTATAGCGAGATCTTAAGTGAGGCGGAGCTACCCTGCGCATTGACCGCTAGGACGATATAGTCGCCCAGAGGCAGCATGTGACGTAGGGGATTCATGTCTAGCTGCGTCGTCTGCGCACTCTGATAAAGCAGCTCTCCCTGCACGTTGAAGAGGTAGATGCAACTAGGCTCAGCGACGTGGAGTAGCTCTCCGTCAAATCTCAAGCTCTGCTCCATGGCACCACATACGGGTGCAATGGGTAAGATGCTCTGCCCAAAGCGGAAGTAGCTGTTGCGATAAGTCTTGGAGGCATCGTTTGGATAGCCCAAGAGCGTCACCGTCTTGCCATCCATACTCACCTCAGGCCAGCCTGTATGGACGGTAAGCTCACCCGATACGGGGTCTGGTATGGAGTAGATGGCGGAGAAGTCTTGCTGCGTCTCGCCCTTGACCCACTCTAGGAGTGTGAGCGTCTTCTGGTCAAGAGTGTAGACGAAAGCATCCCAGTAGCGACTACCACCTACAGGTTCAGCGTAGAGGAGGTCACGCTGCTCTCCTAAAAGGTCGCGAGGGTTGACCTCTTCAGAGACCTCTTCGGGATAATTGGTAAGCTCAGCTTTACCACTCTTCAGGTCTACAGAGAGACACTTGACCGCCTTAGTAAAGCGGAAACCCTCGTCATCGACACCTTTTTCGATTATGGTCACTAGAGCATAGCGCCCTTTGCCTCCTACTGCGAGGGAGTGCTGCTTCATAGATAGATTGCGAGAGAAAAGGTCAAAGAGTCGGTAGTACTCGTCATACGCCTTATTGTAAGCGTCCTCCTGCTCTTGTAGCTTCTGCGCGTCGTAATTAGGATCCTCTGGATCTGTGGGCACAGTCACATAGTCGTCATACTCGGGGTATGGAGGCACTGTGATGGTGTGGTCAAAGAGCACATCATCTGCAGGGAACTGTATACCATAGGTACCATCAGCCTTTCTTTGGTAGGTCATGACAGTGGCTAGATTACCACTCTCCTCAACTAGAAAGCCTACTAGTGTAGCACCATCTTCGCTTACATATATCAGTCTAAACTGCTGAGGAGTAGTGCCTAGTGGATCCTTGTCGGGAACTGGGAGCGTGCTTACCTTATAGCTCTTGCCATCAGCACTGCGCTCTCCGATAACTGGTATAGACTCCCAGCCAGAGTCGAGGATCGTACCGCAAAAGTACTTAGCATCACTGGTCAAGTGCCAGAGTGTGAAGTAGGGGTGATCGGGGTCAGGCGATGTGACGAATATACTATGTTCTCCATTCGTCGAATCTAGAGGTACTAGTACAACCCCATTAGATAGTCCAGACTGCTCGCCAGCCTCTGCGGTCTGCAGGAGAGACCAGCCGTCAGAAGATATACCGACGATCTCGCAGGTAGTCTTCTCGTCGCCATAGATGGCGTACTTGTTTGTCTTAGTGTCGAAAGCGAATCCACGACCGCTAAGAGCACCATAAAGATAGCGACCATCGCTACTAGAGCCTAGCAGCGCCATGCTAGATAGTTCGTCGGGTAGATCTGTCGGTTTAGTCTCAATAGTCAACCCCTGTGCACAGGTCATGGTCACACAGGATAGCCATGTGAGGACAAAAAAGAGTAGCTGTGTTCGTTTCATAGTAAGTCCTATTGCTAAAAGTGAATATTCTACAGCAAAGTTAGTCTATGGATTTGAAATATGCAACGGGAGAGTATCGTCTAGACTCCGCAAAGCTAACGATCAGTGCTAGATGCCGGGCCAGAGGGAGAGGTCGTCCGTGGGGTGCGCTGCCTCGACGCGTGTCTCGATATTGTCGGGGAGGTTGTGAAAGAAGTCTAGGCCGGTACGCGTCTCCAGTTGGTCGATAGAGATAGCGATCGTGCGCGGACGGGCGACTTGAGCTGGATTGCTGTGATCGGTCCAGAAGGCGATCGCCTGGTAGTGATCACCTCGCTGCGCCAGGATAGCCATCCAGTAGTAGCGTGGCACAGTGATGCCGCCCACGGTGACGCCGAGGGTCTCGCCCTCTCGCAGGGTACCCCCCTTGACCACATAGAGCTTGTCTCGCAGATGACTATTGCGCGCCCAGTCCTGTACCAGTTGCTCGAGCTGTAGCCACACGCCTATATTAAGATTGCGTCGCTGCGGACTCATATTGGTATAGTAAAAGGTTTGCTCGTTTGCCTCCTTGGAGTAAAGACGATCGGCCGATGCGACAATATGTCCGCGGTCATACCCCTTGAAGTCTCTCTGCGTCACCTCATACTGGCTAGGCACAAAGGGATCCCAGCTCCAAGCGTCACTGCTGCGCCCAGTGTGTCGCTGACAGGTGTAGTCATCGGCACTATAACAAACCCAGATAGGATGGTGGTAGACGACGTCATACTCGACAGAGAAGTTGACACGCTGTCCCTGCTCTACTCGGTGGGTGATGTAGTAAGCGGAGCTACGCCCCGAGAGCTTGGGAGCCTCTAGGAGAGAGACGTCGCCTAGGATCGTTTCACTGCCATACTCGCCACCGCCACCCGTATGCCCAGCTGCTTGCTGCTGGGTGATGGCGTAAGTGACGCTTTTGCCATTGGCTGAGAGTGTCAGCTGCGCTTTGCGCTCTCCGCCCTCGTTGGCAGAGATTGACACGATGACCTCCTGCTTGCCCGCATGGCCCTCGCTGGGGGATACGGAGAGCCACGTCTCGGGCGATGCGGTGAGCGTCCAGCTAGTCGGTGCCTTGACTGTCACAAAGAAGTCTAACGGCTCAGCGCCCACGACCCGCACAGAGGCGCCCGTACGATCGTAGAGGGCTAGCTTTGTGGGGAGCTCGGGCTGTGACGTGCCTTGCGGTTTACAGCCCACGAGCAGGAGTGCCAACCAACCTACGAGTAGGAGCATCTGGCGAGATAAGCGTCTATTATATAGGAGTGAGGACATAGCTCTTTGGAGTAAAGTGGATAACAAAAGGCGAAGCCTCTGAGACTACCTTTCGAAGAGACCTACCCGCTCGGGGGAAGAGGGTCTCCAGGTTAAGCTCAGAGGCTTCGCTTGATTAGGGAAGCTTTATAGAAAGGCTACTTGACCGTGAGAGCCTCCACCTGGTAGGTGGTGGTGTGGTCAGGAGCTTTAGCGGCATAGAGGAGTGCTATGTAACCAGCGTCGGCAGAGCCTGTGATCGTGTAACTCTTCTTGTAATGCTGGTTGCCGTAACCGCTAGGACTGCTCTGATCATTGATCTCCTCGAGCGTCTTCACCAACTTACCGTCCTTGTCTAGCTGCTGGATGGTAAGCGTAGCGCCATTGGTGTGGCCTGTGCTATAAGTCAACTCAACTGTGTAGCTACTCCCTGCCTTCATCTGTAGGCGTGGCGTGACAAGGACACATTTATTCTCAGGATCAGTAGAGCCAAAAGCATTTGCCTGCGCATAGTGCACATCGCCGAAAGATCTTTTTTGGAACTTACGCCCACCCACTAGGGCTTTGTTGAGCCAGCCTGGCAACTTAAAGTCTTTCTTATCCTCACCTCCCTTGGAGAAGTCATCTGCAAAGGGTATCGTACGAGCCGTCTGCGAGAGATCGACATCATAGATATTCCCCTGCGGATTAGGATCGGGCTGATTGCCACCACCTACGTCAAAGCGTGGCTGGTCGAGCTTGATGTCGCTACGCAGCGTGGGGCGGAGGTTGAAGAAGGTCTTATTGACCGTCACGACTGCTGTGATGCTACCGCTACCGGATGGGATCTTCTCGTCACGGAAGGTAGCTGTCTTCCAAATCTCTACATTGGTCTTCTTACCACTCTTGTCAGTGATCTCACGACGTGTTGAGGAGTAGGTGCTTGCAGGGTCAAAGAAGGGAACGTCTGGCTTGACAAACTGGACATCCTTGACACGTACGTACTGGTTCGGGTGCTTACCTGCGATAACCTCTGCGAGCGTGGTCTCGATCGGCTCGATCGGTTTGTTGGGCACGATAGACATCTGTGCGTGTGAGACCTGTAGCTGTATCGTCCCGTTGTAGTTAGAGATCTTAGCTCCCTTGAGCTTAGCGGTCACTTCGTCGCCAAACTGCAAGGCGTCTTCGCCCTTGGGCACCGTTAGGACGAGCGCATTGCCCTCAGCATCCTGTATGTAGTGGAAGCCTAAGAAGGGGAACTGCCTTGTCTCGGCATGGGTCGTAACCGTAGCGCGAATGCGCAGATCTTGATCGATGGTCTTGCCGTTTTGGTCTGCGTCCTGACCTAGCTTAGCGATCTCAGCGAGCGAGGTGTAGGTGATCCCCTTGCCGGTGCTGCCGAGCTGCATGATCAGGTAGACATGCTGTGTCGTAGAGGTCTTGATGATCATCTGAGCCTCACGAGCATCTTCACCTCTATTGGGAAGTGCCGTGATAGTGATCTGGTGCGTCCCCTCTGTCGCCTCCATAGGAGTAGCCGAGACCCACTCGGCACCCTCGCCGAAGGTGATCGAAAAGCGTCTATTGGTCTCGATGGTTAGCTGCTGCGTACCACCATCCTGCTTGAAGGGAATTGTATTATCGGTGAAGGTCGGTGAGAGCGTTACATAGGGCTGCTCATAGTAGTCCATCTCATCCTTACAGCTGGTCACACCGAGCAGCGTCGTGATGGTGAGCATAGCGAGGAGTAGTCGTCTCGTCGCAAGTTTATTGAGTGTCTTCATATCTGGATCTAACTCTATTTCTTTAATTCTTGAGCGAAGCTCCAAGGAGCCTCATTACTTAGTCGTCTGAAATCGTGGGTTGGTGAAGTTAATATCACTCTCTAGGCTGATGAGGAGCTGAGGCTTCCCATTGAAGTAGCCGAGGATGGCGGTGATATTGCCAGAGCCCTCAGGGATCTGTCTGCCAGCAAAGAGCGCATAGCTACTCGAGCGTAGCACGACACGGTTGCCCTGCTGGTCTTCGATCTGACGCTCCACAGCGGGGACGTTCGTCTTATTGTCCGCATCGGCATAGGTCTGTCCTAGCTCACTGTCAACAAATTGTACGTCCTCAAGACGTATCAGCGTATTAGCATACTCAGGCGAGAGCGTCGGGATGGTGAGCGTGCGGTAGACGAGTGGCTGACGCGTGTTGTCACAGCGCACCAAGCGTGGCGTCATCTGCTCGGGGAGATACGCATTCTCGTACTTTGGTTCCGTGGAGCTCTTGCCCAGCGTGACGACACCGCCATACTTGCCGAGCGTCAGCCCGTGACAGCGGATGGCTATCTTAGAACCACGCTTGTAGAGGAGGTTGGAGTTGACGAGTCCCGCCTTGAACTCGATACCGCCTGTCTCGTCCTGTAGGTAGATAGACTTGTAGATGTTGCCCTCGCTATCGTCTGAGATGACTTGTCCGACGATTACCGCATCAGGTACGACCCGTACGGGCTTCGAGCGGTAGAGCGCTTTGAGCTCTTGGATCGTCATCGTTCGCTCCCAGAGAGGTCGTGGCTTTGGCTCCTGTGGCGGGTCAATCTTGTTGTACTGACAGCTCGTCAGCAGGACTAGCATACCGACCACTACGATGAGTCTATTGTATATATGTGTCATACTATTCATCCGTTTTAAGGTGGTTAGAACTGTAGTGCAGCGTTGAAGAAGAAGGTCGTGCCGTACATGTAGAAGTAACGACTATCGAAAGGTCTCATCATCTTGCCCTCCTTGGTGTAGCGGACACGGAGCTGCTCGTAACCACCGCTGCGGAGGGTCTTCGTGTTGAGCAGGTTAGAGGCCGATAGGTTGAGACGTAGGTAGACGCCCGACTTGATGCGCCACGAGTAGCCCACATTAGCATCAAGTGTGAAGCCGCCGGGGAAGACCTCCTGACGAACGTAGTCGTAGGGGAGGCTGGCACGAGCCTTGTCCGTGCGACGGATCGGGTTCAAGCTGATGAAGCTACGCCCGAAGTAGTTGAGATCAAGTCCCGCCCACATATAGAAGGGGAACTGATACGAGACGCTTAGGTTTGCCGCTGTCTGTGGCGTACCCGATACGTGGAAGCCCTTCCAGTAGACACGATCCTGCTCGAGGAGCTTCTGACTATTGTCGACCGTCTGGACGTAATCAGGGTTGTTGGCATAGCGATACTGTCCGTAGCTTACCACAGCAATAGCAGTCAGAGCCGGCGTAATCTTGAACTCCATACCAGCCTCGACACCCATATGGGTCGACTCGATATTTGTCAAGACGTAGTTAGAGAAAGCTCTGTAGCCGTCATCGTAGAAGCTCATATTGTCCGTCTTGTCGTAGAAGTGCGTGTAGAAGCCGGTGATACGCCCCTTGACAAAAGGCGAGCGCAGCACGTAGCTTACATCACCCGACAAGATCCGCTCGGGGCGTGGATCCGTGACATACTGATTACGCGTACGAGGTGACACGAAGATGTCTGCGAAGTAAGGCGCACGCTGCATCCACGCTGCGTTTGCTACGAGGTAGTGACGACCCGAGATCTTGTAGGTGATGCCTCCCTTGACACCATAGTTGAGGAAGTTCAGATGCTTCGAGTCTCCGAAGGAGTTATCTGGGAAAAGTCCTCTACGCTGCAATCCCTCGCGGTGCATACCTGTCCATCCAGCGGTAAAAGCGAAGTAACCGTCCACATGACGAGACTGTCCCCACAAGTTGCCCCATAGCTCAGCCTCCTGTATGTGCGCTAGGTAGTTGTGACCATACTTGTCCCCTACCCCGACCACTCTGTTGGGATGATCGAGGTCTACCTGAGACTTAGAGGGATCCTGAGCGAAGTCTCGCTCGGAGTACTTGTCGATGTCTAGCCAATAGTCTCCGCCGAGGAGGTCTGCAATGACATTAAAGTTTGCCGTGCGGTTCAGGCGATAGTTAGCACCTAGATCAAAGCGAAGATGCTTGTTGATGAGTGCATTCCAAGTGGTGGCGAAGTTAAACTGACGCTGATCCGACCGCCTATCCTCGACGACGTAGATACTCCGATTACCCTCGGCGATCTGACGTCCCTGCTCATCGAACAGTACCTGGTAGTTATTCCTATTGATATTGTATAGGCGATCCCAGTCAATGTAGCGCATATTGCAGTCAGAGTGCCACAGCTCTTCGTAGTAAGCCGCCATGTCTGGATCTTGCGTCTCGCTCATATAGCCGTAGTAGCTGGGCAAGTTGCGGTAGTAGTCAGGACGTGGATCAGGTCCATTGCCCCAGTTGAGCGCTGAGTAAGCATTCCAGCCGAAGCGGTAGCCTACACCCGTTGTCAGTTTGTTCTTCTCATTGATCTGCCAGTAGTGCTGCAGCTGGATGATCGGCTCATGATTAGAGCGGACACGTGCATTGCGCAGGTAACCGCCCTGGAAGCCTACATTCGGATTGTAAAAGTTTGACCCTACAAGGTCATACACTTCTTGCGTCGTACCTGAGGCGACACCACGCTCCGTGGGAGCCGCTAGAACCACCAAGCCCAAAGAGTGCTGCGGGGTAAACTGCTTCTCCAGAGAGAGGAAGTAGCCCCACGCATCGTAAAACTGTCCCTGCACATAGGAGTGATTACCCCAGCGACGCGAGGCACTCGCCGTGATTGCCCATCCCTCGGGCATCATACCCGTGGCGTGCGTTATCATCGTGCGGTAGTTGTAGGTGCGGTTGCTCCCTGAGAAGGTAAGCGTCGTGCCGGGGCGATAGCCCGAGGCACGCGTCAGGATATTCATCGTTCCGCCGATGTTACCAAAAGAGTAGTCGATCGGCTGCAAGCCATCCTCATTGTTTTGCACACGGACCACATTATTCAGTCCATTCCATAGGGAGTAAGAGGAGTAGCCATTGTTCATATTATTCATCTGCATACCGTTGAGGTACTGCGACTGGTAATATGAGTCGTAGCCACGCACCCTAAAGCGCATCGGGCTAAATTGGAAGCCAGCCTTATTCGTATAGGGGTCTCTTGAAGCTGTCAGCAGCGGAGAAATATCTCCAGCCGTCACGCCATCATCACCCATGACGAAGTCCGTCGTCGTAAGGTCTGCCATATCAGCAGCCGTGAGTGTCGGTGTGAGCGTGACATGCTCTAGGCGGTTAGCCTCATTAGGCCACTGAAGCTCGAGCACTTCAGCTCGGTAGCCCGACTTATTGAAGATGACCGTGAGCCGGCCCGTGCCGCTATAAGCTATGGTATAAGCTCCCGAGGCATCGGTCCGCACCTGAGAGGTGATCCCCTCAGCAGTCCAGGTGACATCGACAGCAGGTATGGGCGTACCCGTTTGCTCCTCATAGACTGCCCCTCGTGCTTTGTCTATCTGCTGTGCCTGGGCTCCGTAAAGAACTACTAGCATCAAGCATATAATTTGTACTATTCGTCGCATTTGCTATCTCTATTGTATTCGACATTTGCTATAGAGCGGATAACTTCTATCCTCCCTTGTAGTGCAAAGATATAGAATTCTTCCGACCGCACCTCCCTTTGACTGCAAGTTCATTACTTGTTAACGTCCATGTTGCTCCGAAGCAATAAAAAAGGAGACTATCGTAACAAACGATAGTCTCCCCAATGTGTAGTCGTATAGACCAATCAAGTGAGTCTTGGCGGATTCGAACCGCCGACCCCCACCCTGTCAAGGTGATGCTCTAAACCAGCTGAGCTAAAGACTCGACACTCTAAGTATACCAAGTAGAAAAGCCACCTGAGTTGTGACCTCGTCTCTATTTGGTGGGACAAAGATACAACAATATTTCGACCCCACCAACTCTTCGCCTTTTGAACTCAGGGCTGACGCATTATAATCAGTCTGCAAGGAGCTACACATGGCGATAACTAGGGATAAACGGTTCGAGCATTGCCACACAGTGGTTACGAATCCTCTCTGACTACGCCTACCTCTCCGATGATTCGGATTTCTCCCGAAGAATTTACCAAATAGCTTCCGAGGAAATTTCGATTTCCTCGGAGGAAAGAAAAAATTCTTCGGAAGAATCAAATGAAACTTCGGAAGAATCAAATGATATGTCCGAAGAAATTCGCCATTCCTTCGGGAGAAAATCAAAAATATCCACCGAGATATTTGAAAATTCATCGGGAGAGATTGAGATGAACTCGCTCAGTTCATTATTATAATGCGTCAGCCTTGCTTTTGAACTCAATCGCACATCCCAGTGAAGCTGTACGACGTCAGTAGAGGATCGTGCCAACGAGTGGAAGGTGGTCGCTGGGGCCCCCAAGGTAGCTGTCACCGCCGTACGTTCGTCGTGGGCGGCCCCACGGTACTGGCGTCTCGTGCATATATTTCTGAGGGGGCAGTGCTATGCGTACCGTCTCCAGCTCTAGACGCGGGTAACGGTTCACGTTGAGCAACGTGCGGGAGACGAAAAGTCGGTCGATGCGCTCCCAGTAGCCCCGGTAATAATAACTCCCTGGGGGCATCGCCTTGAGTTGCTCATCGGTGAATGGTGGCGTGAGGTCTACCATAGCTAGCGAGTCTGTCTGAGATAAGTACGCTTGATAAGGCAAAGCCCAACTATCTGTCAAGCCATCTTCCGGCGTTGCGTTGAAGTCGCCCAAGACAACGACGCTTTGCTCAGGATCAGCCGTCAGCAGGCTATCGGTACGCATGCGGAGCATATCGATGAGCACCGCACGAGCAGCCTCGGCGGTAGCTCCTCCTCGGCGTGAAGGGAGGTGGCAGACGATGAGCGAGAGTCGTGCTGCGGAAGGGAGACGACCTGAAACGAAGAGCAGATTGCGCGTTGGGTAAACGCTGTCTGGTGTAATCCGTAGGGGCCACTCCTCGGTCTGCTCTACGGCAAAGCAGTCTGCGTCATAGAGCAGCGCCACGTGAGAGCCACGGCGGTCGGAGCCTGTAGCGCAGATGATCTTGTAGTTGCTCCCTCGTAAGAGCGTGTGGTGCGCCAGCTGCTCGAGCGCCTCTACACTCTCGACCTCTTGTAGTGCTATGAGAGCAGGTATATCCCAGGCGGTCACATGAGAGATCACCTCAGCCAGCTGACGACACTTGCGCTTCATACGAGATGCCGTCCACCTTTTGTCGGCTGTGGGGAGGTACTCGCGATCATCCCAGCGGGTGCTGGGAATGGTGTCAAAGAGGTTCTCCACATTGTATGAGACAAAGGAAAGCCTCTGCTGTGCTACTAAGTGGAGCGTACCACAGAGCAGCAGAAAGAATAGCATTAACCAGCGAAAGCGTACAACTACAGAGTAGGTCATTTCAAATAAAAAAGGAAGCGACGCTCCCATAGAGTCTACTGTCTCTACGAGAGCGTCGCTTCAAGTTGATATGGTGTCTATATTACCAGACCACGACACGCTCCTCAGGAGCAATGTACATGGGGTCTCCAGGCTGAACGTTGAACGCCTCATAGAAGGCATCAATATTCTTCAGGGCCTGATTGACACGATAGATACCCAAGCTGTGTGGATCGATCTTGGTCAGACGAACCTCCTCCTCGGGGGTGATGTTTTGTCCCCATACACGAGCATAGCCGATGAAGAAGCGCTGTGCAGGTGTGAAGCCATCGATCTTCTCGACCGTCTTGCCCTCGAGCTGCTTCTGGAGTGCTAAATAAGAGACTAGAAGACCGCCCTGGTCGGCGATGTTCTCTCCAAGTGTCAGGTGACCATCAGCGTTGAGGTTGTCATTGATCTTGATCTGGCTGAACTGCTGAGCGAGACGCTCCGTAGAGGTTTTGAAGTTGTTCTTGTCAGCCTCAGTCCACCAGTTGTTCATATTACCGACAGCGTCAAAGGCACTACCCTGATCGTCAAATCCGTGCGTCATCTCATGACCGATGACCACACCGATAGCACCATAGTTGACTGCGTCATCAGCGTTGATGTTGAAGAAAGGAGGCTGTAGGATACCAGCTGGGAAGCAGATCTCATTCGTAGTAGGCATGTAGTAAGCGTTGACATCCTGAGGGTTCATAAGCCAACGAGAGCGATCTACTGGCTGACCTAGCTCAGACATGTTGAAGTCGTGCTCAAACTGGATAGCACTACGGAGATTCTCCACAAAGCTCTTGTCCTCAGAGATGTTGAGCTTAGAGTAGTCCTTCCACTTGTCTGGATAGCCGATCTTGACGGTGAAGTTAGAGAGCTTCTCGATAGCCTTCTGCTTCGTGTCGTCAGACATCCACTCGAGCTGAGAGATGCGATCCTTGAGCGCAGCCTGTAGGTTGCTAATCATCGTCTCCATACGCTCCTTAGCCTCTGCGGGGAAGTATTTCTTGACATAAACCTCACCGAGCGCCTCACCGAGGGTGCCATTGAGGAGGTTGACAGCACGACGCCAGCGTGGGTGCATCTCCTTGACACCTGAGAGTGTGGTGGAGTAGAAGTCGAAGCTAGCCTGTACGAAGTCGTCAGAGAGATAGCTAGCATAGCCATCGATAGTCTGTGCTAGGACATAGTCTTTGAGTGCCTGTAGGTCTGCCGTGGGGAACCACTTGCTAAACTTCTTGAAGAAGTCTAGCTGACCACCATTCCAAGACTCTAGGTCCTGGAGCTTGCGACCCTCGATGTAGCGCGCCCAGTCGAAGCCTGCATTGTCAGCTACAAACTGCTTGACCTCAACCTTGTTGAAGTTGCGCTCTACATCACGAAGCTCCGTCTGCGAGTAGCACATATCAGCGAGTACGTTGCTGATGGCGATATTGTTTTTCGCAATGCGCTGCGCATCCTCAGCAGAGTAGCCAGCTAGCTGAGCGATGCGCTCGATGTACTGGTTGTATGCCTTGATGATCTCGCCATTCTTTGGGTCTGTGTAGTACTCCTTGTTGCCCAGAGCCAGACTTGTTTGGTTCAGGTTGAAGATGTTCATATCGCTATTCTCAGCATCGGCCATGACGTAGGTGCCGAAGAAGGTAGCATCCCCCTTGTTGTCCTGCTGAGCTGCGAAGTCTACGAGTGCCTCCCTAGAGTCGATCGCCTCGATAGCTTTTAGTTCGTCTAGGATAGGCTGAGCGCCTAGCTCGTTACGCTTGACACTGTCTATAGCCTGCTTGTATAGTACAGAGACACGATACTCATTGGTACCAGCCTTGTAGTTACCCTGAGCTAGCTCATCAACGATGCCGTGGATCTGTTCGAGCGAACGATCACGTAGTACGTCGAAGGTGCCGAAGCGACTGTAAGCTGGCTTAAGAGGATTAGCCTTGATCCAGCCACCATTGACATAATGGTAGAAGTCATCCTGTGGACGCACGAGGGTGTCCATATCAGCTAGATTGATAGCTGGGACGATCTCCTCGTTGGTCTGAGTCTCCTGCTTCTTGTTACAAGCAGAGAACGTAATAGATGCTGCGCATAGAGCAGCAACTAGTAGTTTGCAATTGTTCATATTCGATTGTTCGATTTCAAAATGATTCATAAGTGGAGGGAGAGTCTAACCTAGAGTAGAGGTGAGGGATACTCTCCCGCGTCGGTCAGCTTCGCCAGATGCTCTATGACCATATCACGATCAGAGGCGTAGGTTGCGCCAAACCAGCGGGCATCGGTGTTCAAAACCTGCACCTGCGCCAGTCCCTGACGGATCAACGTGTCGACAACTGTCGGGATAAAGAACTCCGACGTAGGCTCATTGCCATGCTCCTTGAGAAAGTCTGCAAAGAGTCTCTGAGAGTGCTCCAAGTAGTCTGGCGTAAAGCCCCAAAGATTCATCGACACGAGCGTGCCACGTGCTATAGAAAGCTTTTTGCCGTCATGCATGCTGACTATCTCGTGATTCTCGTTCTCGTGGATGTTCTTATGCTCAGTGATGTGCATCAGGTAGCCCTCGGGCGATGCCTTGCATACGCCACGGCTCACACTACCCTCAGCGGTGAGCGTACTCTCGATGTCGTAAGCCACCATACAATAGGCACCACGACTATCAGCGGGGAGCTGAGAGAGGTAGTCACTCATCGCCTGAAAAGCCTCACGACCGTAGAAGTCGTCCGCATTGATCACGGCAAAGGGACCTTCGATCTCAGGTGCCGCCATCATCAAGGCATGATTAGTGCCCCACGGCTTGGTGCGCTCAGCGGGAGCCGTAAAACCCTCGGGCAATGAGTCTATCTCTTGGTAAACGACAGCCGTATCGATAGCCTTCTGGTACTTCTGTAGCACCTGCTCCTTAAATTGCTCCGCAAAGGCGTGGCGTATCACAAAGACCACCTTGCCAAAGCCTGCTCGGATCGCATCAAAGACAGAGTAATCCATGATACTCTCCCCCGCAGGTCCCAACTTGTCTAGCTGCTTGAGTCCGCCATAGCGACTGCCCATGCCAGCAGCCATGATGACTAGTGTAGGTTTCATTCGATCGTTAGTTAAGTGTAGGGGCACTCTCTTCTTATCTTACAGAGGGTACCCACTCTATATCGTGTCTCGTTAGATTATTCGGGATAGTGCGTATTCGAATCATCTAGGTGCTCTAGCACCTCTTCTAGATAGCGTCGTGACTCCTCACGCGCCAGCTCTAGGTTGTGCAACTTGTAGTTGCCACAGTCACGAGGAGCCACACCGGGTACAGCACCCTCATAGTGTGCCACAAAGTCAAAGGCACGACGAAGCAAGTCTGCAATCTCCAGCGGATTGAGGTCACCTACCATAATCAGGTAGTTGCCAGTCAAGCAACCCATCGGTCCCCAGTAGATGATACGACTCCCCCACTCGGGATCGTTACGCAGATAAGTCGCTACAAGGTGCTCTATCGTATGCAGAGCACTCAAGTCGAGCACTGGCTCACGATTCGGCGCCTTCATACGTATGTCGAAGGTGGTCACTACCCGATCCCCCACGAGATCACGACGCGAAACATAGACACCACGCTTGAGGCGCTCGTGGTCTATGGTAAAGCTTGGGATATCCTTCATCTCTTCAGGTTACGTAAGTTACTTTTTCTCGCTGTACGCTAGAGCTCCAGGCTCTATCTCTAGTGGGTTGTCGTAGAAGGTCGGATAGTTAAAGAGTCGAGCCGTACGCTCTCCCCACAGCGTGATCTTGTCGCCTGTGACATGGAGCATGCTACCCTCTCTCAGACCCAGTACATCACAGTTAGGATTGTACTTGACAAACTCACGAATGCGCTGCTCGCGCGTCTCGCCACCATGACCCTCAGGATGTGCATCGAGGTAGTGCGGATTGATCTGGAAGGAGATCAGCCCCAGCGCCTGCGTCGTATCAGGATTGCAGATAGGCATATCGTTCGTCGTCATGATCGTCGGGCAGGCGAGGTTAGAGCCAGCGCTCCAGCCCACGTAGGGGATGCCGTCCTCAAGGACACGCTCACGGATGAGTTTCATAGCGCCCATATCTTGTAGCTGCTTGAGAAGCGCCCATGTATTGCCTCCACCGACCATGATCGCCTTAGCAGAGGCAATCGCCTGTAGTGGCTTATCGTAGGTATGCAGACCCGTGACATTGACGCCAACGCCACCAAGTGCATTATTGACCTTAGCTACATACTCATCCCAGCTATAGGTGATGGCGGCATAAGGGACAAAAAGTACATCCTGAGCCACTGGACCTAGGAAGCGACCAATCTCCTCAGCAGCGTAGCCTAGATAGGGCTGCCCCTGAGATGCGGAGTTGGATATAAGTAAGAGTTTCTTCATGTCTATACCAAGTTGGTTGAGATAATCCATTCGCAAAGGTACAAAATAGAAACACACGGCTCCAAGCTTTTCGTACAGACACATTGCGAAATCAATCATCTCCACGACTTCCAGCATTCAATTCACCAAGCTTTCAGAACCTCCACGGAGGAAATTCCAAATAGCTCGCTGGAAAATAAAAATTCTCCACGGAGGTATGACGCAAAACTTCCGAAGATTCAAATGAAACTTCGGAAGAATCAAATGATAAGTCCGAAGAATTTCTCCATTCCTCCCTGAGAAATAGAGAAATTCCTCGGAGCTATTTGGAAAATTCCTCAGGAGGAATCCGAATCATCAGAGCGATCGTAATCAGAGAGGATTCGTAGCCTCTGTGTAGCGATACTCGAACTGTGTATCCCTAGTTATCGTACTGCGCAGCTCCTAGCAAACTGGTTATACTATAATGCGTCAGCCCTAGAGGTAAAATTGAAATCCTAGCTCCGCTTCAGATATTTGAGTACCTTTGCATAAATACTGTATGATGCCCTTTGTATAGTCTGTGATATAGACTTATAATAGAAGGGACATACTGTTGCTTGACTCCTTTTATCTGTTGTACCCATAGCACATCCCGCACGTTTTACCGCTAAGACTCACGCTCGCCTATGTCGCATCACACACCTCGTCCACGGCGTCGATCGCTACTACCCTCCTCTAGGATTATTGCCATCGTCTGTATCGCCCTGCCGCTCTTTCTGCTCGGATCTATAGCTCTCCTGGAGGTGGGCAAGAGCCACCTAGAGCAGTCGGTACGTGAGGAGATGACCTTCACCGTCCTACTAGATCCTGAGACCACTGCTCAGGACAGTATACGACTGATGCAACAAGTGAGTCGGGCTCCATACGTCAAGGATGTAACCTACATAACGCCCGCCGAGGCTGCACGACAGCTGGAAGAGGAGATAGGCGAAGATCCTGTGGCCGTCCTCGGCTTCAACCCCCTACAGCCCTCTCTAGAGGTGCATCTCAAGTCACAGTACGCCGTAGCCGATAGCATGGCGCAGATAGAGCGAGACTTCGCCTCGTGGGGCAATGTGCAGACGATGAGCTATCGTGGCGACATGCTCCAGATGATTGATGAGAATATGCAGCATCTCTCGACGATCCTACTGATTGTTTCGCTGATTCTACTGATCATCGCTATCATACAGGTCAATAGTATGACCCACATTATGATCTACAGCAGACGCTTCCTGATCCGCTCTATGACCCTGCTAGGTGCCAAACCGAGCTTGATACGTAAGCCCTTTACCACCTACAGCATCTTCAACGGTCTGTGGGGTGGTCTGCTGGCGACTTGCATGATCCTAGGCACGCTCTGCTATATGACGCAGCGCAACCCGCTACTCCTCGAGAGCTATCTCAGCTACACCGAGGTTGCTATCATCCTGGGGGGGATTATCTGTCTTGGTATCTTGCTCTCTTGGATCACCGCTTCTATATCGACGAGCAGATACATTCGGATGGATGGCGGACGCATTGTCATGGCTTAGTCACTATCTTACTTATACATCACAACTTATCTATTATGGTATTTGGCAAGAAGAACTATATCCTCCTAGCGATCTCCGTGGGGATCATCATCTTGGGTCTCCTCTTAATGTCGGGAGGAGGTAGTGCAGACAGCACAGAGTTTACGGCTGAGATCTTTAGCACACGCCGTATCGTTGTGGCGCCTATCGTCACCCTGATCGGCTTCCTCCTAATCATCTACGCTATCATGGCTAAGCCCAAAAGCCCCAACAAAAGCAAAGACAAGGATAGCAATACTACGCCACAGAACAAGTAAACCACTTGTGCCGATAGTCTTAAGATGACGCTACTCGAATCCATTATTCTAGCCATCGTAGAGGGGCTGACGGAGTTTCTCCCAGTCAGCTCTACGGGGCATATGATCCTCACCCAGGGTATACTCGGGATGGAGAGCACACCCTTCCTTCGCGCCTTTACGGTGATGATCCAGTTTGGTGCAATCCTATCGGTCGTGGTGCTGTACTATAAGCGCTTCTTCACCTTTCGTGTGGAGGAGAGCGCACGACAGCTACCTCAGCGGTGGCAGTGGGTCGGACGCTTCTACTTTTATATCAAGCTCATCGTCGGTCTGATCCCCGCAGCAGTCATCGGGCTACTACTGGAGGAGCAGATAGATAAGCTCCTGGACAATGTCTACGTAGTCGCCACGATGCTCTTCTTGGGCGGCATCTTTATGCTCTTCATCGATCGCATTTGGCCTGCTACAAAACAGACCGTGGAGCGTCCATCGTACCGCAACGCTTTCGTCATCGGTTGCTTTCAGACCATCGCTATGATCCCTGGTGTGTCACGCTCTATGGCGACGATCGTGGGTGGACTGCAGCAGCGGCTCACGAGACGCGCAGCGACCGAGTTCTCCTTCTTTCTAGCAGTTCCGACGATGCTAGGCGCTACCCTGCTCAAGGGGTACAAGCTCCTCGCTGATCCAGTCTCTAGTCAGATGCTGCAGGAAAACTGGATGGCACTGCTCGTAGGCAATGTGGTTGCCTTCGTGGTAGCATTGCTGGCGATCAAGTTCTTTATCAACTATGTGACCCGCTACGGCTTCAAGCTCTTTGGCTACTACCGTATCGTGGTCGGTCTACTGGTACTCATCCTACTACTCTGCGGGGTGCCCCTAGCGATGCATTAAGATGAATCAGGAAGTCTCCTCCAAGCTCTACACTCCTGCCGACCTGCAGGCTCATCGCCCCCTCACGCTACGTACGGGAGCGATCATACCCTTGGACAAGCCGTTGGGGTGGACCTCCTTTGACGTAGTCAATAAGGTACGCATCATGGTGCGCCAGGTGACAGGGGTCAAGCGCATCAAGGTGGGACACGCTGGGACGCTCGACCCACAGGCGACGGGCGTGCTGGTGCTCTGCACAGGGCGTGCTACGAAGCTGATCGAGCAGCTGATGGATCACGACAAGGAGTACTGCGCCACGCTCCAACTCGGAGCCACCACACCCTCTTTCGATAGCGAGCACGAGATCGACGCGACCTATCCCTACGAACATATCACGGAGGAGATGGTGCGGAGTACCTTGCGCCAGTTCACGGGAGAGATCGATCAGCGACCTCCCACCTTCTCGGCAGTCAAGGTAGGCGGCATACGCGCCTACGACCTAGCCCGTCAGGGACAGGAAGTAGAGCTAGCGCACAAGCGCGTCACCATTCACGAGCTCGAGCTGGTGAGCTTTACGCCCCCCACCCTACAGCTACGTATCGTCTGTAGCAGAGGCACCTACATTCGTTCGTTGGCTCGTGACCTCGGCACGGCTCTCGACTCGGGAGCTTATCTCACCCAGCTGGTGCGGACACGCTCTGGCGAGGTGTCACAGGCGGACTGCTTTAGCCTCGATCAACTAGACGAGCTACTAGCCCTAACGCCCGACGAGGAAAAACTCTCCTGACCAAACACCCTTGCTATACTCACTCTATCCCATTAGAAACAAAATCCAATATGCGACATAAAGCGAAGCTATCACACTTTGACTACAAGCTCCCCGAGGAGCTCATTGCTCAGTACCCGACGACCTTCAGAGATCAGTCTCGTATGATGGTGCTACACCGCACCGACGGCTCTATCGAGCATAAGAACTTTGTGGACATCCTCGACTACTTCGGGGAGAAAGACACCTTTGTCTTCAACGACACCAAGGTTTTCCCCGCCAGACTCTATGGTCTGAAGGAGAAGAATCAGGCGAAGATCGAGGTCTTCCTACTGCGCGAACTCAACGAGTCTCTGCGTCTATGGGATGTCCTCGTAGATCCAGCACGTAAGATCCGCATCGGCAACAAGCTCGAGTTTGGCGAGGAGGGCGGTGCCCCTGTGCTGGTCGCTGAGGTGATTGACAACACCATCTCTCGAGGACGTATCCTGCGCTTTCTTTACGATGGCTCTCATGAGGACTTCCTCAAGGATCTATACAGTCTAGGCGAAGCACCGCTACCCGCGGAGATCAAGCGACCCGCTGAGCCAAGCGACCTAGAGCGTTATCAGAGTGTTTTTGCAAAGCATATCGGTGCCGTGTGCGCCCCCGCTGCGAGCCTGCACTTTAGCGACATTATCCTGCACAAGCTACGCCTGCAGGGATGCAACCTTGCTTTCCTCACGCTACACCATAACCTCTCTAGCTATCAGGAGATCGAGGTTGAGGCGATCAGCAAGTATAAGGTGGAGAACGAAGAGATGTACATCCCCATCGAGTGCTGCGATATCGTCAATCAAGCGCGCGACGACAATGCACAGATCGTTGCCGTCGGGGCGACCGTCATGCGAGCCCTCGAGACGGGCGTCAGCACGGACGGCTACCTCAAGGAGTTCAGCGGCTGGACCAATGAGTTTATCTATCCGCCTTACCACATTCACTTGCCGACCGCTATGCTGACCAACTTCAATGCGCCAAAGAGCATCAACCTCATGTGCGCTGCCACCATGGGTGGTGAGAAGAATGTGATGAATGCGATGAATGTAGCGGTCAAGGAGAAGTACCGCTTCGGCTGCTACGGGGATGCGCTCCTCATTATGGACTAACCTATCTCGCTAAGACTCTCTCACTGTTGCTCCTATGCCTACTGCTTACATAGCCCTCGGTAGCAACCTCGACGAGCCTCGTCACCAGCTGCTAGAGGCGATCAGGCGAATGCGCCTTCGTGGGCTCCGAGTCTACAGCATCGCGCCTTTTGTGGAGACGCGCCCCGTGGGCTTCGCTTCGGAGCATCTCTTCCTCAATAGCGTTGTGGCCGTTCACACGACAGCGACACCAGCAGAACTTTTGGCTCAGCTTCAGGCTATCGAGCGAGAGATGGGGCGACGGCACAAGTCGCACGACGGCATCTACTCCGACCGAGTCATAGACCTAGACATCCTGCTCTACGACCAGTTGGTCATGACCACGCCTGAGCTCACCATCCCGCACCCTCGTATGTGTGAGCGCGCCTTCGTCCTGCAGCCACTCAGCTACATAGCACCTGAGCTCATCATCCCCACGACAGGGGCCACCGTGGCTCAGCTACTAGCCGTCCTGCCCGCATGATACATGATCTGAGCGAAACGATCTGTGCGCCTGCCACAGCACTAGGTGGAGGGCTTGCCGTCGTACGTATCTCGGGAAGCCTAGCCCCACAGATCGCTGAGACGCTTCTTGACAAAAGGCTCGCGCCTCGTGAAGCCACGACCGCTGGGCTACGCATTGACGAGCAACTCATAGACCTCGTCGTAGCCACCTACTTCGCCGCACCACACTCCTACACTGGCGAGGAGGTCGTCGAGCTCTCCTGCCACGCCTCCCCCTTCATCGTACGCTCCATACTGGAGTGGATATCTCAGCAAGAGGGGTGCCGTATGGCAGACCCTGGCGAATTCACCCGTCGTGCCTTGGCGCATGGCAAGCTCGACCTCGCCGAGGCGGAGGCGGTCGCTGACCTCATCGCTGCGACCACAGCCACACAGCACAAGATGGCTATGGAGCAGCATACCGGCAGGCTCAGTCATCTGCTCAACGAACTGCGGGCGACGCTTCTACGCTTTGCGGGACTTCTCGAGCTAGAGCTAGACTTTAGCGAAGAGGATGTCGCCTTTGCCGATCGCTCCACACTGGTTGAGACGCTAACCACCATACAGCATCAGCTCCGACTGCTTACGCAAAGCTTCACCACGGGGCAAGAGCTCCAGCAGGGCATCCCGACCGCTATCATCGGCGCACCCAATGTGGGCAAGAGCAGCCTCCTCAACGCCCTCCTCCAACACGAGCGAGCCATCGTCAGCGACATCCCTGGCACCACCCGAGACACTGTCGAGGGGCGACTAACCATTCGCGGCACGCTCTTCCGACTCATCGACACTGCCGGCCTGCGCCAGACGACCGACCTCGTGGAGCAGCTAGGCATCGAGCGCAGCTACCAGCAGATCTCCTCCGCACGGCTCATCCTCTGGGTCATCGCCCCGCCCCTGCCCACGTGGGACGAGCTAGAGGCACAGCTCAGCGAGATACTTCCACTCACCGCCCCCGATAGTACCCTCATGCTCCTGCTCAACAAGCGGGATCTACTCACCGAGAGCGAGGTCACGGACTGGCTCAGCCACTGCTCCGACCAGCTACAGCGCACGAACGACAAACCGAACACCACCCCCCCGCTAGCTATCTCAGCACGAGCCGCTCAGGGCATCGAAGCTCTCGAAGAGCTTATGGTCACCAGTACCCAGCCCCTTCACAGCGATGAAGAGACCGTGATGCTCTACAACCTGCGCCACTACGAGGCACTCACCAAGGCGAGTCGTGCCTTAGAGTTAGTCTCCGAGGGACTCCACAACGGTCTGACCAGTGACCTCATCACTCCTTATCTCCGTGAGGCGATCGAAGAGATCGGCCTCGTCACAGGTGACTCCATCACCTCCGACGAGGTGCTCGGCTTCATCTTCTCCCACTTCTGCATCGGCAAGTAACTTCTGACTACCTCGGAGTGCATCGAAGAGGATGAGGATGCTCAGAGGTAATAGCTAATCCTTTTTGAGGCCTGCGGATCCACTTCGTCTGTTGTTTGGCTTTGTATCAGCAAACAAGAGCGCTATGCTAGTCGTTGCGAAGCTGCTCACGGAGGAGTTGCTGGCGGCTTTTACTGCGGGTCACCATGAAGACACCGAGCAAGATGAGGATCGCGGAGGCGACTTTGGTGAGTGTGAGTTGGTCTTGTCCCATCATGACGGCCAGTAGCGAGGCGATGACAGGGATGCCATAGTTGTAGATGCTGACGACCGTGGGACGCAAGCCTCGCTGTGCGAAGAGCAGTAGGAGGTAGGCGACGAAGGTGGCGCCCACGACGACGAAGGCTAGCTGCCCGTAGAAGGTAGCGTCGAAGGTGCTCCACTCGGTGCTCATCATGTCACGTACGCCCATCGGAGCGGAGCCGAGGAGGGAGATGACAAAGAGCCACTTCATCAAGGTGACCGGGTGGTACTTCTGTATGAGTGTCTTGAATGAAGTGAGGTAGATGGCGTAGGAGATGGTTGCTATAGCGCAGATCAGGTCACCAAGTGTAGAGCCTGCGGTGGAGGAGCCGTTCGTGGATACGAGGAGCAGGGCACCCGAGGCTCCGATGAGTACGCCGATTCCCTTAAGCCGTGTGATCGGCTCTTTGAGCACGATGGCTGCGAGAAGCATGGTGACGATGGGTCCTAGCGTGGCAACGAGCGACTGATTGACAGGAGAGGTCATCGACATGCCAATGGCAAAGAGCCCTTGGTTGAAGAAGATACCTGTCAGCGAGGCTAAGGTCATTTTACCCCAATCCTTGCGGTCGATGCGCTCTCGTGGCACCCACAGCGAAGCGATCCAGAAGAGTATCGTGGCACCTAGGAAGCGACAAAACATGTGTGTATATGGAGTGAGCCCCCCACCAAGGAGTGCCTTGGTGAAGGGCCCATTGATTCCAAAGATAATGGTGACGCAGAGCATCACGAGGTGTAGTCTCCAGCGAGATCTCATTACGATAGTATAGCGTGTTTTAGAAGATCAGCTTGCCACACTGACTGCAGTGTGTCGGCTCTTTGCCTAGAAGACGATTGCGTACGATGCTCTCGATGCGATTTTGGAGATCCTCCAGGGGCATGAGGTCTATGACATCTCTGACGAAAGCTACGCTCAGCATGACCCGTGCTTCGTGCTCGGGGATGCCTCGCTGCATCATGTAGAAGAGTGCCTGCTCGTCGAGATGTCCCGTAGCCATACCGTGCGAACATTGGACGTCGTCGGCGTAGATCTCTAGCTGAGGCTTGCTGTACATACGAGCCTCGGGTGAGAGAAGCATATTACGGTTGCTCTGATAAGCTTCGGTCTTCTGTGCCGACTGCGCTACGAAGATGCGCCCCGAGAAGGCTCCCGTGGATTGCTCATCGAGGAGGTTCTTAAAGAGCTGCGTGCTATGACACTTCGGACGGATATGCTCGACACGGGTGAAGGTGTCGACATGCTGTGTGCCATTGGTCACAGCGACTCCGCCTAGTATCTGCTCGGCATGCTCCCCGAGGAAGCGCGTCCGGAAGCTATTGCGCGTGATTCCATTATTGAGCGTATAGGCGGCGAGGGTCACTTGGCTCTCTGCCCCCTGGCGCAGGAAGTAGGCGCAGGTGCGGTGCGTCTGGTGGCTATTCTCCTCCATGTCGAAGAGCTTGAGCTGAGCACCGTCACCGACGAAGATCTCGGCCACTTGGTTGACGAGGAAGTTGGTGCGATCTATCGTGTGGTCGCAGACCAGGACAGAGGCTTTGGCACGGTCCCCGAGGATGATGAGCCAGCGACGAATGCAGAGGAGTGGCTCCTGAGCGTGGAGTAGTTGAACGAGTTGCACGGGCTGCTCGAGCTGCATGCCATCGGGTACGTAGAGGACGAAGGCGTCCTGCACGAAGAGCGTGTTGAGCGCGATGGTACCGTCGGTATCGACCTCGGCTATCCCTCCATAGTAACGCTCCACCAAGTCGGGGAACTCCTTGACAAACTCCTTGATGGAGCCGACGAAGACCCCTTCGGGGAGCTTACGCTTCTGGTTCGCGTAGTGGGTGTAGAGGTAGTTGCTGTTGAGTGCACTCGCCTTGATGGTGAGTTCATTGACCGATAGGTCACAGCTATACTGCGGGAGCTGCTTATGCCCTGCGGGAGCTAGGTCTAGCTCCTGAAGGTTGATCCCGTAGTCGGGAGCGTAGAGCGCCTCGACGTCCGTGCGCTGCCAGTCCTCCATGCCGAGCTGGGGCAAGGCGTACTCGCTCAGAGCTTCCTGAGCGGTGGCACGCTGCGCTTGTAGCACAGGCAAGCTGTGCTGCTGCATGTAAGCCTGCTGAGACTGGTAAAGGTCTAGATACTGCAGGTGCGCTGTGGGTGGTTGCTTACGTGGACTCATTGCTTCTCCTCTTTAGCTACCTCTTCCTTAATCCAGTCATACCCCTCGTCCTCTAGTCTGAGGGCTAGCTCGGGTCCGCCCGACGTGACGATCCGACCCTTGTACAGGATATGGACAAACTGCGGCTTGATGTAGTCCAGCAGTCGCTGGTAGTGGGTGATGACGACGCAAGCGCTGTCGGGACGCTGGAGCGTGTTGACTCCGTGTGCGACGGCACGCAGAGCGTCAATGTCTAGTCCGCTGTCGGTCTCATCGAGTATCGAGAGACGTGGCTCGAGAACTGCCATCTGGAAGATCTCGTTGCGCTTCTTCTCGCCACCGGAGAAGCCCTCGTTGACCGAACGCTTGAGGAGACGGTCATCGAGACCGACCACTTCGCGCTTCTCTTTTAGCATCTTGAGGAACTCGCCTGCAGGCATTGGCTTCTCGCCCTGAGTCTTGCGGCGCTCGTTGAGTGCTGAGCGCATGAAGTTGACCATGCTCACGCCTGGTATCTCTACGGGGTACTGGAAGCTGAGGAAGAGCCCAGCGTGTGCTCGCTCGACCGCATCCATAGCCAGCAAATCCTGACCGAGGTAAGTCACTTCGCCAGAAGTTACGGTAAAGGTGGGGTGCCCTACGAGGACAGAGGAGAGGGTACTCTTGCCACTTCCGTTGGGCCCCATGATAGCGTGTGTCTCACCCTCACGGATGGTGAGATTGATCCCTTTGAGTATTTCCTTGTCGCCTATGTTGGCGTGGAGATTCTTTATATCGAGTATTACGTTGCTCATAGTAGTGTGTAATCTGTATCCATATTAATGTGTAGCGGGGTCGTGCTAGCCGACACTTCCCTCGAGGGTTACGGAGAGGAGCTTCTGCGCCTCAACGGCAAACTCCATCGGGAGCTTGCTCATGACCTCACGGGCGTAGCCGTTTACGATCAAACCAACCGCCTCCTCGGTAGTGATGCCACGCTGGTTGCAGTAGAAGAGCTGATCCTCATTGATCTTAGAGGTAGTCGCCTCATGCTCCACGACGGCAGAGTCATTGCGTATGTCTGCGTAAGGATAAGTGTGCGCTCCGCAATGGTCGCTCAGGAGAAGGCTGTCGCACTGCGAGTGGTTGCGCGCATTCTCTGCAGAGGCCGCGATGGAAACCAAGCCACGGTAGCTGTTTTGGCTACTACCAGCCGAGATACCCTTGGAGACGATCGTGCTGCGGGTGTTGCGCCCGAGATGAATCATCTTCGTACCAGTGTCCGCTTGCTGGTAGTTGTTGGTTACAGCGACTGAGTAAAACTCTCCCACCGAATCGTCACCCCGCAGGATGCAACTGGGATACTTCCACGTGATAGCCGATCCTGTCTCAACCTGTGTCCAAGATATCTTGCTACGATCGCCACGGCACAGTCCGCGCTTGGTAACGAAGTTGTAGATACCGCCTCGCCCGTCCTTGTCGCCTGGGTACCAGTTCTGGACTGTCGAGTACTTGACCTCAGCGTCGGTCTCAGCGATGATCTCGACGATCGCAGCGTGAAGCTGGTTCTCGTCACGCATCGGAGCCGTGCAACCCTCTAGGTAACTCACGTAAGCGCCTTCGTCTGCCACGATAAGTGTACGCTCGAACTGTCCCGTATTGGCCGCATTGATGCGGAAGTAGGTCGACAGTTCCATCGGACAGCGCACGCCCTTAGGGATATAGACAAAAGAGCCATCACTAAAGACCGCTGAATTCAGCGCTGCGAAGTAGTTGTCGTGCGACGAGACCACCTTGCCCAGGTACTTGCGCACGAGGTCAGGATGCTCGCGTACCGCTTCATTGAAAGAGCAGAAGATGATGCCCAGCTCCTTGAGCTTTGTGCGGAAAGTAGTCTTCACCGAGACGCTATCCATGACCGCATCGACCGCCATATTGCCCGAGAGCATAGCTCGCTCGTGGAGCGGTATGCCGAGCTTGTCAAAGGTCTTCTCGATCTCAGGATCTATCGTGCCGTCTCCAGAGGTCTTGTGGCGAGGAGCCGCATAGTATATAATGTCTTGATAGTCTATCTCAGGGATCGAGAGGTGCGCCCAGTCGGGTCGCTCGAGTGTGAGCCAGTGATGGTAAGCCTTAAGGCGGAACTCAAGGAGCCACTCGGGCTCTTCTTTCTTCTCCGAGATGAGACGTACCACATCTTCGTTGAGACCCTTGGGGATGGTCTCCGTATGGACGTCGGTCACGAAGCCATACTTGTAGTCCCCCTGGGTGATATCGTCGAGGATGTCCTCACCCGTCGGAGTCACCGCACGCGCCTCTGTGTCAGTAGGCGTAGGGATCGTTTGCTTAGGATTATATTCGCTATTCACTTGATTGTTGCTTTAATTGTTTATCCTGCCAAGAGGTCAAGTCGCCGAGTGCAGCCCAAGAGATCAAGCCACGGACTGGGTCGTATAGTCTAGACTTGTCACGCTGATCCCGTCGAGGCTCAGCCGGCTCACCCTCTTTTCTTGTAATGTCGGGCAGCTGTTCCAGCATCCCTCGAGGCAGTATGAAGTCGGTTAGATTAAATATAAGGCTAAAGAATAAGATGACGAAGGCTCCCGCAAAGAGAGCACCCATAAGTTTATTGGCAACTGAGAGTGACGAACGCTTAATCGCTCTCACTGTAGGACGAGCTAGGAAGGCAATACCCCAGCATGAGAGCGAGAATGTAGCTACATAAGCGACCACCACCGCCACTCCGTGGGGTAGTCCGAAGGTGCGAGAGACCCACAGTGCTACGGGTACGCCTACCCAGCGCACCAGCACATAGCCGACAGCGATACCCAGCACGCCAATCAGTGCCGACACGACACCCCGCTTGAAGCCCTTGAAGAGTGCCCACGCTGTGCAGCCCATGACCATATAGTCAATCCAATTGAGCGTATCCCCTTCCATCGTTATCGTCAGCTACTTCTGTCTCTCTCCTAGTAATGTGATAAAGCGCTCTAGCGTCTCCCTTGTGGCACTTGGTGCGAAGCTTCTGAGCAGGTCAATCGCCTCTTGGAGGATGCTCTGGATCTGCCTCTCTGTGTAGTCTATGCCACCACGCTCGCGGGCTATGCGGAGGAGGTAGTCTATTGAGTCCGCTTTGATAGGTTGTTGTAGATACGAGATGATCTCGTCACGCTCCGTAGGGGTCGCATGATTCAGGACATAGAGCAGAGGGAGGGAGACCTTCCCCTCGATAAGATCGTGACCCGTAGGCTTGCCCACATCCTTGCGCTTGTCATAGTCAAAGAGATCATCCTGCAGCTGGAAGGCACGTCCCATCAATTGCCCTAGACGGGCACAGCGCTCCACCTGCTCCTCGGGAGCATCTACGCTCAAGGCTCCCAGCTTGGCACTCGCCTCAAAGAGCGCTCCCGTCTTACGATCTACTACTGCATAGTAGTCCTCCTCACGGTAGGTGTGTGCTTTCGAGAGGGATAGCTGCATTAGCTCTCCGATAGAAAGATTGCGTCCAGCCTGGGCGACGACACCTAACATCTCAAGATTGTGCTCTCGAGAGACTAACTCTAGGAAGGCGGTCGAGAGTACATAGTCTCCCATCAAGACCGCCTGATGATTGCTGTAGAGCGCATTGAGCGTAGGCTGTCCACGTCGTGTGTCCGACCAATCGATGACGTCGTCATGAATTAGCGAGGCAGTGTGGAGTAGCTCTATGACCAGCGCTGCCGAGAGCGTCTGCTCATTGGTTTGTCCTGCGCATAGCTGAGCGCATAGACCCACGATGATCGGACGGATATGCTTACCCGAGGAGTGCTGTAAGTGTTCCAAGGCGTGCGATAGTACAGGCGCATCACTTTGTAGTGACCGCCTGAAGTCCTGCTCGAACTCCTTGATAAAGTTTGCTATCGGCACCAGTAGCTGCGCACGCTCCTCTTGACTCATCATCGCTCTTGTCTCTATACCTCTAGACTCTCCACCTCGTGGAGCCACATACTACTCACCGCATCGCTCGGCATGCGCCACTCTCCACGTGAGGAGAGCGAGACGCTCTGCACCTTAGGGCCGTCGGGCATCGCATTGCGCTTGAACTGCTGAGAGAAGAATCGCTTGAAGAAGACTCCCATCCAGTGCTTGATCTCTTGGGGTGTGTAAGCTCCCTCAAAAGCGACCTTGGCGAGGTAAAAGATCTTCTTCGGCTCGAAGCCGTCTAGTAGGAAGTGATAGATAAAGAAGTCGTGTAGTTCGTACGGCCCCACGAGGCTCTGCGTCTGCTGCTCGCTGCCAGCCCTCGTGTCCTTGATCGGGAGTAGCTCTGGACTAATCGGCGTGGCGACAATGTCTTGTAGCGTCGTAGCTAGTGGCGTGTCTCCAGCCTTGTGCGTAGCATACCACCCGACGATCAGCTGTACACTGGTCTTCGTGATACCACTATTGACCGCATACATAGACATGTGGTCCCCGTTGAAGGTGCACCACCCCAGGGCGATCTCAGATAGGTCTCCCGTCCCGATGACTGGCGCATGGTACATATTGGCAAGGTCCATCAATATCTGCGTCCGCTCACGCGCTTGAGCATTCTCAAAGGTCGCATCCTCCCGATTGCCCTTATAGTCGATGGCTGAGAGATGCTGCTCTGTCGCCTCCTTGATATCTATCTCACGGATCGTCACACCCAGCTCCTGCATCATCGTGTAGCCGTTGCGATAGGTGCGCTCAGAGGTGCCAAAGCCCGGCATCGTCACCGCAATGATCTGCTTGCGATCCAAGCCCAAGAGGTCAAAAGCCTCTGCCGTCACCAGTAGAGCCAGTGCCGAGTCTAGTCCGCCCGAGATGCCGATCACGGCATGCTCCGCACGCATGTGCTTGAGGCGCTGTATGAGCCCACACACCTGTATCTGAAACATCTCGTGACAACGCTCCTCAGGGTTCGCACCCTCAGGCATAAAGGGATTGCGCTCGATGACACGATCCATAGGCTGTGACTCCTCCTCAGAGCGTAGCGTGAAGGGGATGCTCACCAGCTCCTCCTCGTCGGTAAAGTGATTGACCGCACTCTTGAAGCTGCTATTGATCAGCCGCTCGCCATGGATACGAGACACGTCGATGTCGCTCACGATCATCCGCTCCTTGTACTCAAAGCGGCGCATCTCCTTGACGATCTTGCCCACCTCAGCGATAAACGCCTTGCCCGTGTAAACTAGATCGGTCGAGCTCTCGCCATAGCCACTAGAGGCGTACACATAGCCACAGATAGCCTGCGACGTAGCACCACTGATCAGCGAGCGGAGGTAGTCATGCTTGCCCGCATTCTCATTGCTCGCAGAGAGGTTGAAGATGATATGCGCTCCATAGAGACTCAGGCGTGTACCCGGGGTAAAGGGAGTCCACATATCCTCGCAGATCTCGATGCCGATACCCACCTGTCCACACTTGAAGATGATATTGCGTCCGATGGGCACCGTGTGGGGTCCCATCTGCACCGTCTTATATTGTAGCGAGTCACTGGGAGAGAACCAGCGCTTCTCCTGAAACTCTCGATAGTTCGGCAGATAAGTCTTCGGAATCGCTCCGAGGATCTTACCATGCTGGAAGGCGACTGCCCCGTTAAAGAGCTTCTCCTCCACCTTGACAGGCATACCGACGATGACCATCACATCGGTCTCGGCCGTCTCCTCGACTAGCTGGCAGAGTGCCTTCTGAGCTTGATCTAGGAGGAACGACTGGTGAAAGAGATCCCCACAGGTATATCCCGTGATAGAGAGCTCAGGTGTCGTAAGTATCTCTACGCCCAGCTCCTCCGCCTGAAAGATCATATCCTTGATACGGCTCGTATTGTAGTAGCAGTCAGCCACTCTGACATAGGGCACAGCAGCCGCTACCTTGACATATCCATAGTTCATATCTTCGACTATAGTCTCTTATAAAGCATTACGCCACAAAGATACAAAATCATTGCCGTCTATCCTCACGCCCCAACTTCGCCTAGGCTCTGCATTGCGATATCTAGACACTACGCAAAGAAGTTAAAAAGCAATTGAGCAAGCCAGAGGAAGGGAAAAGTACCCTCTCTGACCTGCTCAATGAGCTAAATAAAGAGTTGTTGTATAGCCTATCCTAGTCTCTTTGTTGTACCCTTACGTTGATAGGCATTGCCTGCTTACAAGTAAAGGTCAAAAGCTAAGCCTAGTTCCTCCGTGTAGACTGGTACAGGAGAGCCCTGCTGAGGACGCTTGCCGAAGTAGTGCCCTGCATGGTTGTAGAGGTTTACCCCAAGGCGAGTACCACAGTCCATCTTGTAGAGATACCCGAGAGCGATACGACGGGAGATTCCCCAGCGGTGGTGCATTGTCTTGTCTTGCTCAAACTTGGTACTACACATAGAGACGTAAGCACCGACTCGAACAACAACCACATGCTTTTGACTCTTCGTCTCATAGAAAGACCATGGATTGAATTCTGTACCAAGATCTAAGATAGACATAGACTTGAGTTGCCCTGCTGTTGCCTTGTCTTGATTGATGCCATAGGCATAGCTAGCTGCAAGCGTGGGGAGCGTTAGGGACTTCTTGTGTAGAAGCCAACCGACCTGTACACGTCCACCTACTTGTGGATAGGTAAACTGATCTGTCGTTGTCCCCAGTGCTGGAGATAAGAGTACGCCCATACCCATTGGAGCTACTGAGGCATGAAAGCCAAATAGCTCTTTAGGGGTGTACTTTGTTGCCGTGCTTTCCTGTGCCCATGTGTTAAGGCTTCCGATGAGTGCGACAATGAGGGAGAGAGTCCAGATTTTCTTGTTCATTATTTCAGTATCTGTTTAGTTGTGCTTACTCTTTGGATTTAGCGCTTTTCGGCTTATGCGCTCCCCGAGGGAGGGGTTATTTTGTATTACAGACAATCCGATAGAGGATTGTTCATCTCAGATTATAAGGTCTCTGCGTATCTTGCTATGGTTTCGTGCGTTTTCCCGCTCTCGCTTATCACGACCTTGATCTGCGAATTCTTCTCGAACTTATAGGGGGCAATAGGAATAAGCTCGAAGAGGTAACTGAAAGACTGATAGTCAAGTAAAGTCAGGTCTTCCTCCGTCAACGACGAAAGAGTCTTATTGACAAGATAATCTCTCGGACCATACTTACTCGGCATGCCATCAGTTTTTGGCATCTCTACAGATTCCCGATCTTTGTACCCGCTCTTTATATAGGGCAAGAAGGTCAAAGCTCTCAGTACTACCTTGGAAGAAACATCGACCAGCTCTCCCGTTGATGACATTTCATAGCACTGCACTTTAGATAGAGGTTCGGCTAAGGCTCCATTACTGTTAGGCGCTGGAATAGGACGATTATATGACAAGTCGTTGTAACGCTTGGCATAAGTAAGGAATCGCTCAGGCTCTCTCTTGTAATTAACTACGTGAGTGTCAGCCCCTTCGTCTTCATTCACTTTGACCACCACGACAAATTGCCCAGTGGAAGTTTTGCTTTCGGCTTGAGATGGGACTGCCCAAATTGCCGACTTGAACTCGGGCCTTTCTACATATTGTTGAATGTAGTGAGGCTGGGGAGATTCGGATCCTTTGACAGCTGAGGACTTTTGGCAGGAAAAGAAACTCACAAGCACGGATAGTGCAATGAGAGCCAATCCCATAAAGGACACTACTAAAGACTTCTTTCTAGTCATAATGTTTTTGAGTTTAGTTGGTTAGTATATTCTGTTCTTGTTAGTTGTGCTTGATTGTCAAGCATAACCTCGTTTGTTTCTACTCTGATAAAGAGCTCGGGGTGCTACTTTCTTACAAAGGCAAAGTTCGGCATCTTTTGTCCCCTTCACAATACCCGAAAGGGTAATTTTAGTGCGCTTGTGTGAAAGGTATACTAGAAGCGGCACTTGATGTCCCGTACACCTTCGATACGATATTGATGTCTTACTCTTTCAGCTCGAGAATGTCAATAGCAGTCTCTTTTTTCAGCTTGAGTCCATTGTCAAAGGACAAAGTTATCTCTAGCTGTTGATGGGGTGCTTTGGGAGCTTTTGTAAACTCGACACTCATGATCAAGCCATCCATATACAACCCCTTCTCCTCAGAGTAATGCCCCATGATCAACGCTGGGTGCTTGATAGGAGTAAAGTCTTCTGCGGGTTCGATCGTGTACATCGCATGGTATGCACTACCAAAGGTCGTAGGCTTTAGCGTCTGGTCAAATACGTGGTCGAATGACTGGTACTTAATCCGGACGAGATCCTTTAGCGAGCTTCCCGCTGGATGCGCATCATCGTATGGAGTAAGAGCCTTTATCTCAACTGCAGTAATTGAAGATGCCGTCGTTAGGTTGTCCATAGGAGTTGCATAGGCGTAGCCCTCTTCTTTAGGTAGGTCTCCAATCTTCTCGGCAAGCCTCTTAAACTCCTCACTGGTTGCAGAGCTAAACTGCAAACAGATGTCACCGGACAGTTGGAGCAAGAGGGCTGTGCGATCTGTGGTGCCTAGTTCATAGCCATTACCGTCATTCGCTTTAACCTTTAAGTCAGGGGTCTTCAAGATACCTGAAAAGAGATAAGTCGACCGACCAGCTTCACCATCTATGGTGCCACCTTTGTCTTGGCTACCATGCTGGGGTGATTGCTGATCGCAAGAGATCAAAAGCAGTCCCATAAAGGACGCTACGAGTAGCGACAAGGCCACTAAAGTCTTCTTTCTAGTCATAATGTTCTTGAGTTTTAGTTGGTCAGTATATTCTGTTCTTGTTAGTTGAGCTTAGTTGTCAAGCGCAAAGCCGTTTGCCTCTGCTCTGATAGGGTTTCGGAAGTGACTCCTGGCTCTTTTAGTTTATATGGTGTAGGGTGTATAGGTACTCCCATTGCTTGCGCAGAGCTGCGATAGAGAGCGTGTCAATCATCGCTCCTTCGAAAGAGAGCCCTAGGTAGAGGTGGTGAAAGGTCTCTGCGAGCATTGTCGTATCTGTGTCGGGACGTATCTCGCCTCGCTCCTTCGAGAGGTTGATCGCCTCACTCCAAGCCTCTATCTTTTTCGCTTCGTACTCCTGGACCTGCTCGCTCCAGGTCTCGTGATGATCTTTTAGGTACAAGATGAAGCTCATAAAGCTGGCAGACGTAACACGCACATCGGCATCCTTGAGGAAATAGGTCATCCGTCGCTCTATGAGAGCCAAGCTGGTGTCCATAAAATCCTTGAGAGGCGTCTGACTAGTCAAGTACTCCGCACCATAGTCCACCTCCTCAAGGAGAATGTCGATGATTTGGTCAGCGACATGCTTGAACAGATCCTCTTTGCCTCTGAAATGATGAAATATAGCACCTCGAGTGACCTGAGCAGCGCGCTCAATATCTGTAAAGCTGACAGCATCATATCCCTGTGCGAGGAAGAGCTTAAAGCTCTCTCGGAGTATTGCCGCTTTCTTTTTAGTCTCTTTTCCTTCCATGGCGATGAAATAAATACGTACCGGTTGGTTCTTTTCTTTCTAGGCGCAATATTACAAATAAAAAACGAACTGACAAAATATGCCACGATGGTTTTTATCGAGATATACGATATAGCTCCGCTTGGAGAGACGAGCGTGGCTTGAGGGTTTTGATTTTCGATGCCTTGCTGTCTGATGTCAGAAATTCTTCACTGAGGAATTTCCCAATAGTTAGCTGAGAAATAAAAATTCTCCACCGAAGGAATGGAAATTTCTTCGGAAGAATCAAACGATACTTCGGAGGAATGAAATGATACTTCGGAGGAAATGTTTCGCCCCTACGTGAAGAATAAAAAATAGCCACGTGGAGATTTGAGATTATCCACGTGGCTTTTTGATTTTTTCAGGGACGCACGATAGTGTCTAGTGGGTGGGCGTCCGTTGTGTCAAAGGTTACGGTATCAAGCTATCAGAACAATCGGCTACACGTATCGCTGTACTACAACGGACGCCTTTTCACTAGACACTAACCGTGCGTAACGACATCGGGCTACTCGTAGGTTAGAAGCGGCGCTCGATGTCCCGTGCGCCTTGGCTACGGGTGGAGGAGGTGTCCTTGCCGTTGGAGAACTTGTAGGAGATCGATATGTAGAGCGTCGGAACGTCGTAGCGATTGTCGAAGGAGACGCTGTAGCCGTCGTACTGGCTCACCCCCTTGTAGTGCGAGGTGAGGAGGTTTAGTCCAGCGATGGAGAGCGCGAGCCGTCTATCCAAGAGGAAGTAGCTCATGCCGAGCCCCAGATTGTACTGCGGCTCCAGCGTGACGACCGTCGTCTTCTGCCGTCCCGTGTACTCGCCAGAGAGGAAGCCGGTCCAAGTGCGGCTCTCGTTGAAGGTAAAGTCCAGGTAGCCACTGACACCCCATTCACTGCCTGTCATCTTAGACGGGAGCTGTGGCAATGTGGAGGTATAAATGCTTCTGCCGTAGTATGCCTCAACGTTGGCACTCATCCAGCGGAGCTTGTCGAAGTAGTAGCCCGCCTCAGCTCCTAGGAAGAGACTGTTTTGCGCATTCTCCATCTGCGTATAGACCCGCTCTCCCTGCAAGGTCGAGATCGGTGTCATCAGCCGCAACCCTCTCCGCAGCCGTCCTCGGATAGATAAGGCTTGGTCAAAAGTGTAGCCAACACCCAGCAGGTAGCGCAGCTCAGGACGAAGCTGCGCATTCCCCTGATAAAAGGTGCGCTCATTGACCTGCCAGACGAAAGGGTTGAGGTCTCTAAACTTAGGCTCCACGATGGAGCTATTGACCGTGAGCGTCAGCTGATGCCTTGACGAGGGGGTGTAGCTGGTGTGTAGCATCGGGAGCCAGGCGTCATCGTAGCGGTCTAGCTCAGGGATCGTGGTCATCGCTTGCCCCTGCTGTGCCAAGTGCGACTTGACCCCGAGGTAGCGTACCCCTAGGCGCATCCACCACTGTTCGCTCAGGCGGAGCGTACCGCTGACGTAAGGCGAGAGACTCCACTCCTGCCAAACGATATCGTTGCGCTGCTGTATGAGCGGATGCGGACTCACTGCATCGTTGTGCGCTCGGTGATTGGCAGAGCTACTCCATGCACCCTTGAGACCAGTCTCTAGGAGATAGCGGTGGTCGCTGTCTAGATAAATAGCGTAGTCGCTGCTCAGGTGCGCCCCCGAGGTATGCAGGTTCCGCTCCTCACTATAAGCTAAGAAAGGGTCGCTCTGTGGCAATTCCAGGCCTACGTAAGTAGTCTGCGAATCGTTCCTTAGGTTAAAGTAGGATAGCTCACTCCAGAGCTGTCCGCCCCGCTCCCCGAAGGTTGCCTCCCAGTAAGCGGTCGCTGTGATGCGTGGCTCGGTAGCTAGGTAGCCGTTGCTATTCTCCACAACACGCTCTGGGGTACCCGGTTGCGTAGTCGTCTCCTGGCTATCGAAGACATTGCGGTACTTCTTCCTATTCCACGAGAGCGCCACGCCCAGTAGGCTTTTCTCCCCATAGGCGTACTGCAGCGTGCCACGCACACCCATATAGTCATAGCGCCCTACTGAGGGGGTGTAAGTGCGGTAGCGATAATCTTTCGCCTCGTAGGTGACATCCTCTAGATCGTCCGAGCCGTTGAAGTTGATAGAAGGAGCTATCGAGGCAAAGAGCCCTCGCCGATTGTAGAGCAGTGAGCCGTAGCCCCCGTAGCGGTAGTTATCCTTGTTGGCATACATGCCCTCAGTGCCAATCACCCCGCCCATATACTCCTTAAAGAGGGAGGAGGTGTGCAGGATAATCATCGCCGTATTGCCATCGGGGTCGTACCTAAGTGGCGGCTGCGTGATCACCTCCACACGGTCTATCAGCCCCGCATCGTACCCCTTGAGGAGACCAGCAATCTCCGAGGCGTCAACACGCTGTAAGACGTTGCCTATCTTGACCAAGACCTGCTCCTTGCCCATGATGCCGAGCTGGTTGCCCTTCACCTGCACCTTCGGGATATGCTTGAGCAAGTCTAGGGCATCGTTGCTGCGCTCTCGTATCTCGCGCACATCGACCGTAAAGCCGTCAGGCTGCGTTCGCACCCCAACGATCTGCCCCCGCACGACCACCGTCTGCAGCTCCTCGGCACTCGTCTCAAGGGTAATGGTGCCTAGGTCGAGTGGCTCGGCCGTGAGGCTAATCTCTTCCGTGTGCATCGCATAGCCGAGGTAGCTCACACCGAAGATGTAGTTCCCAGCAGGCGCACGCATCGTAAAGCGCCCCGCAGCATCGCTCACAGCAAACTGCACAATCTCCTGTGTCTCTCGGTCCTTCACGAGGAAGACAGAGGCCCCTTCGAGTGCCCCCTCAGCATTTCTAATAGTTCCCGTGATGGTTCCCCCACTCGTCTGTGCTGAAGCGATGAGGCTCCACAGGATTAGTCCGATGGCTAGGTGTAGTAGCCTCTTGATCGTTCGTGTATGTCGCATAGTGTATCGTGTGTATGTGTCGTAATTGCTTCTTCTCAGGAGTAAAGCAGAGATAACCTACAACTTCTTGTGTAGATAACTTGACTCTAATCTGTTTTTGTAAGGTCAATCAGCCTTTGCGTGCGAAGTTACAAAAAACACAAATGGCAGTGCCCAACAACTTTTTCTCTGACTAAAATCATCTACTCGATAGAAAAAGCTGTCGTATAGCTCCTTAAGAGTCATTGCTTTCATAAACATCTAGCTCAAGATGAACTAGTTGCATCTTATAGCTAGATCTACGGATACAATTGCGTTGTCGTATGGGAGGAGTAAAATTCGTACCTTGGCACTATCAAACTTTTATATTACATTTTATGAAGCGACTTCTACTCCTTCCCGTACTCTGCTTGAGTATCCTAACCTCTATGGCACAAGAGGCGACAGTCCGTCTGCTTGTCAAGCCCGATGCGACAGAGGTCACGTTTGTCTATCGCCTCGCTCAGCAAGGAGCGACTGCGCAGATAGACCTAGGTGGCGGTGAGACCGCTACACTAGAGCAACCCGAAGCTGAGAAGCTACAAACCTTTAAGCACACATTTGCAAAGCCCAGTAGCACACAGCGCACTATTGCCATCTCGGCAGATCGGCTAGTCACACTACGCTTTACAAGTAGCAAAGCTATCTACGGTGTCACACAGATTGCAGCGCCCCTCCTAAAGCGCTTTAACTGTGACTACACCCCCTTGATGGAGAGCGAAGAGCTAGACTTCTCCGCTTGTCCTAAGCTTGAGGAGATCACGCTCAATGGTGCCGAAGTGTCACGAGTCATCTTACCTCCCAATAGAAGCTTGCTCAAGACCTTCCAGTGGGCTACCCCGTTACTAGCTGGCCCCGATAGCAGACAGCTAAAGGAACTAGACCTATCAGGCTGCACAGCTCTGGAGAGTCTATCACTACAAGGGACCACGCTGCGCACCATAGATCTGACCGATACGCCTCTTCTCAAGCAGCTCGTCATCACAGGTCTCAGCAACAAGGCATATCCTCGTCAATTGATCGGGGGCAAGGCTTTGACTCATCTAGAGATGGTGACTCTGCAGTTCTGCGCCTTCACCTACGATATGCTTCCGGATCTCAACGAGACACCACTGGACAACTTTAAGGTCTCGAAGATGTACTTCGCTCACGTAGATCGCTCGCAGTATCGAGATATGACGGTCGATCTCTCCAACATGGCCTCTGCTAAAGGTATCGCGCAGGCACCGACACCCACGACCTTCACATGGTACTATAAGGATGCAGCCAATAAGTGGCAGCCCGTACCTACCGACAAGGTGGTAGCTGGCGACAAGCCTGGGGTCTATACTTTTGATGAGTCTCTCCTAGACCCTACCACGCACCAGATTACAGTACGTGCCAAGCTCTTCAACGCAGGCTATCCTGAGCTAGCCTTTTACAAGGGAGGACTGCACACCTATAACATCACGCTACCCTACAAGCCCACGACGATGTCTCTATCTGTGACTACGGAGTCACCGGGGCAAGACGAAGATGGCTATGACATTGATGAGATAGATCTATCTCTTCAGATAGCTGCAGCTAAGGCCGGAACCAAGGTGCAGATCGACTGGGGCAGTGGCCAGCTTAGCGAATATACGATCCCCAAGGCTAATGAGCCTTTTACCGTCCCCCAAACGGTAGACCTAGGAGCTAAGATCAAGCTTTATGGTCCCGTGACTCTCGTAGACGCTACAGGGAGCAAGATCGTCGCAGTAGCCTTCGAAGATGCTGCGACAATTGAGACACTCCGTCTCTCTCGCAACAAGATCGAGCAGATAGACCTCTCTCGTCTGCCCAACCTCAAGGAGCTGCAAATCACGGACAATAAGCTCGCCGAGCTATCACTCTCTACTACGCCTAAGCTAGAGGAGCTGTACTGCGGATACAACAAGCTCACGCAACTACATGTAGAGCAGACTCCACTCCTGAGCGTCCTAAACTGCAACGACAATCAGATCTCCGCTCTAGCTCTAGCGTCTCTGCCTAAGCTGGAGATAGCTGTACTGAGTGGCAATGCCTTTGGCGAGAGTCTAGATCTCTCTGCCAATAAGAAGCTACGTGTACTAGACATTGAGAATTGTCAGCTCTCTAAGGTAAAGCTCGAGAGCGAGTACCTAGAGCGCATCAAGGCTAATGGCAATAAGCTCACTGCACTACAGCTCATCCCCTACCCAGGGCTGGCTCTCAATCTGCATAGCCTAGACGTACGAGACAACAGCTTCACCGCTTGTGATCTCAACGACCTGCTCATACAGCTACCCCCCGCAGGTGACACCAGCGAGGGCCTCTATCGAGTTTTGCTTAGTAAGACACCAGGTGAGACAACCTACGACAAAGTTCTGCTAAACGGCTGGATCGCTGATAGCGAGAGCACTAGCGAAGGGTGTGATACAGCGAAGATTTTTGACGCCTCGACGAAGCCTCATGGACATGCTTACATAGCAGTCGGTGACAAGAAGTTGAACTTTGCAGAACCTATCAAGAGGTCAGTAGGAGGCTCTATCGTACTGGTCCCAGACGAAGGCTATATACCCGATTACTGCAAGTGGGGCAACAAGACCAAGCTCACAGCAGAAGATGAGGCTGGGACTAGATACTTCTTCGTCTTGACCAACAACATCTTCGTCTCTTACGCCTTTAAGAAAGATACTGGCGTCGCTCCCGTGACCGACCGTCCTAATGTTTGGGTGATTACGCCGACAGCTACGGGCTGGGATATAGAGACGCCCTACAGCCAGACGAGCTATGAGCTGTACGACCTAGCAGGACAGCTCCGAGCACATGGCGTAACGGACCAGGCTGGACGTCTCTCTTGCGAGCTCCCAGCAGGGAGCTATCTACTCTCTATCGCAGGAGCTACAATCAAGCTGATACGCTAAGCATCTAAATAGCTCCAAAGCAAGCGAAGCCCCATACTCCGACCAGGTGAGTATGGGGCTTTTATCTACACGCACTGAGTGTGTTGCACCTTACGAAAGCATCTACGCTATGATTTGCGGTGAGGTTAGGTTGTCGCTTTTTTGTACCTTTGGCTCTGCTAACTGGGTGCTATCGCAAATAAGAGCGACAGCGCCAACTATATAGAAGTATATGCCCGAAGTAAATCCAGAAGACATTGTCATCCTCGACTCGACGGCACTCACCAAGGAGGAGATCGTCGATAGTATCGTCAACTTTAACCTAGCCGACACCCTCGGATCATGGGTCGATAAAGCACTTGACATAGGTGTCCGCGTACTGCTAGCGCTTGCTATATTTTATGTGGGTCGCTGGCTGATAGGTCTTATTATGAAGGGTGTCACTCGACTCCTAGACAGGCGGGTCGAGGCACTTGGCTTGCGGCACTTCGTTCGCTCGATAGCGCGTGCTGGACTTTGGATCGTACTGGTTATCGTAGTAATCAATATCCTGGGCTTTGCCGCCGTATCCTTCGCCGCATTGCTCGCCTCTCTCGGTGTCGCCATCGGTATGGCACTCTCAGGGCAGCTACAGAACTTTGCCGGTGGAGCTATCATCCTGATCACGCACCCCTTCCGCATTGGCGACTACATCGTCTATCAAGATGTAGAGGGTACAGTACAGGATATCGGTATCTTCCACACCTCTATCACCACTGTCGACAATACGAAGATTTACCTTCCCAATGGTAATCTGAGTACTAACGTTATCAAAAACACCTCCGAGATGTCCACTAGACGGTGTCAGTGGAAGTTTCTCGTGGACTACGACGTGCCGTTCGAGCGTGCTAAGAGCATCCTCCTGGCGGAGCTACTCAAGGATCCACGCATCCTACAGGATCAAGGCGTGCTGGCTGTGATTTCGGATATGACGGAGAGTAACTATACGATTATGATCCGTGTATGGTGTGCTAATGCGGATATGTGGGATCTCTTCTGGGACTTCAATGGTAGAGCTACGGAACTCTTTACAGGCGAAGGCTTCCCACGGCCATACTCCAAGGTCGAACTGCGCAATAGCACTCCATATAATAATAAAGAGACTGAGTCTCACGACTAGTCTCTTCTGTCTCGCTTGATAACTCTATTCATCGGCTCCTAGAGAGCCTATGTCTGATTCGTATGAATATATCTTTCAACTGGTTACAGCAATACCTACCTCGTCTAGAGGGTTATAATCCAAATGAAGTAGCGGAGACGCTCACGGCCATCGGTCTCGAGGTGGCTGGCGTCGAGGAGACCGAGTCGGTACGAGGCGGTCTGCGTGGTGTCGTCATAGGGCGCACCCTCACTTGCATCCCCCACCCTAACTCCGACCACCTGCACGTCTGCACGGTCGATCTCGGCGAGGAGGAGCCTGTGCAGATCGTCTGTGGAGCACCCAATGTGGCTTCTGGTCAGACGGTCGTCGTCGCTACTGTCGGGACCACCCTATACGGCCCTGATGGCGAGCCTTTTAAGATCAAAAAGTCCAAGCTACGTGGCGAGCCTAGTATGGGTATGATTTGCTCGCAAGTCGAGATAGGTATGGGCACCGACAGCTCTGGCATCTGGGTACTAGACGATGAGACGGTGAAGCCTGGGACACCAGCGGCTGACTACTTTGACCTAGCCAGTGACACCGTTATAGAGATAGACATAACGCCTAACCGCGTTGATGCGACCTCGCACTATGGTGTAGCGCGCGACCTAGCGGCTTACTACTCCTATCGTGAGGGTAAGGTCATCCGCGCAGAGCGTCCTACCCTGACGAAGCCTCAGGCAGTCGATGCGAAAGCTCCTGCTATACAGGTCGAGATGGAGGTCTCCGCTGAGGATTGTCCCCGCTACCAGGGAGTGACCATACGTGGTCTGAAGTGCGTCGAGAGTCCCGACTGGCTCAAGGAGCGACTCCAAAGCATCGGGCAGCGCCCTATCAATGCGGTGGTAGATGTGACCAACTTCGTCTTACACGAGATCGGGCAGCCGCTACACGCTTTTGACGCTCAGAAGATTGCTGGCGGTAAGCTGCGCATAGCCCATCTACCCGCAGGCACGCCCTTTACCACACTAGACGGCGTAGAGCATAAGCTCACAGGCATGGAGAATATGATCTGCGACAGCCAGCTCACACCGCTCTGCATTGGAGGCGTGATGGGTGGACTCGACTCGGGCGTGACGATGGAGACGACAGACATATTTATAGAGGCAGCCAACTTCAATCCAACGATCACACGTCGATCTGCTAGAAGCCACGGACTGAGTACGGACTCCTCCTTCCGCTTCGAACGTGGACTAGATCCCGAAGCGACCGACTGGGCGCTCCAGCGCGCTGTCTCCCTCATTATGGAGATCTGCGGAGGTACACTAGTAGGTGAGACGGTAGATAACTATCGTATGCACCTGGATCCCGTAGAGTTAACGATCTCTACCGACTATGTCTCTCGGGCTATCGGTCGCAATCTGACGGCTGACCAACTACAACTCATCTTAGAGGCTCTAGAAATGTCTCCTAAGGCTGTGGAGGGTGATGCTTTTGCCATCTCTGTGCCTCGCTATCGTTACGATGTGACACGACCAGTGGATGTCGTCGAGGAGGTGCTGCGCATCTACGGCTACAATGCTGTCCCGCTATCGGGCTATGTGCATGCGAGTCTCTCTAAGCAGAGCGACCAAGACCATATTTATCATGCTCAGCTAAAGCTTTCGGAGCTACTCACAGGCTTTGGCTATCGAGAGATATTGAACAATTCGCTCACCTCTCGACAATACTTTGAGGGGCAAAAGGCTTTTGATCCTAACCAACTAGTACCGGTAGAGAATCCGCTGAGCCAAGAGCTCAACGTGCTACGCCCTACCCTCCTCGTGGGCGGTCTAGAGACGATCTCTGACAATGTACACCGCAAGCAACCCTACTGCGCACTCTATGAGTGGGGCAACGTCTACCGCTACAAGCAAAACGACCAGGCAGCTACTCCCCTAGACCAGTACACCCAAGCCCACAGACTAGGCTTGTGGCTCTCGGGTACGCTCATGCCCAACAGCTGGACGACCGCTGGCGAAGCGACCTCTCCCTACATGCTACGAGGGGTTGTAGAGAAGCTCCTAGCGCACATGGGCTTTACGACAGAAGACTACTCGGTAACTACACCAGCCGAGTGCCATGACCTATGGAGCGAGGTGGTCTGCTATACCGATCGAGAGGGAGAGAGCCTCGCCTACGTAGGTGTCGTGAGCAACTATTGGCTCACCAAGTGCGACATCAAGCAGCCGGTTTACTATGCAGAGCTATACAGCGACACATTGATGGCACATCTACTACAGCACAAGGTGGTCAGCTCGGAGCTGAGCAAGTACCCAATGGTGAAGCGTGACCTAGCTCTCCTTATCGACAACGACATCACCTACGAAGCATTAGCTCGCACCGCCAGCAAGGCCGAGCGCAAGCTACTTCAGCGTATCGAGCTCTTTGACGTTTACACAGGCAAGGAGCTACCTAAGGGCAAGAAGAGCTACGCCTTGAGCTTCTACCTACGCGACGACAAGGGCACTCTACGAGACGCACAGATCGATGCCGCTATGAAGCGCATCTGGCAAGCCATCGAGCAGGAGTACCACGCCACGCTACGCTAGCCTAGGCTAGACAATCCAATCATCAGACATATAAATCAACTAACATAGTTAAGTATCCAATCCAATCATGGGAAGAGCATTTGAATATCGTAAAGCACGCAAACTAAAGCGTTGGGGCAACATGGCTCGTGTATTCACGAAGCTAGGCAAGGAGATCACCATTGCCGTTAAGGCTGGCGGTCCCGATCCTGATACCAACCCACGACTACGCGTCCTCGTCCAGACGGCAAAGAAGGAGAACATGCCTAAGGAAAACGTAGAGCGTGCCATCAAAAAAGCTACCGACAAGGACAGCAACACCGACTATAAGGAGATGAACTATGAGGGCTACGGTCCGCATGGCATCGCCATCTTTGTAGAGACAGCAACAGACAATACGACCCGCACGGTCGCCAACGTACGTAGCTACTTCAATAAGTTCGGAGGCAACCTCGGTACGACTGGTAGCTTGGAGTTTCTCTTTGATCACCGCTGCGTCTTCCACGTCCAGCCTAAGACTGAGATAGACCAGGAGGAGCTGATCCTAGACTTGATCGACTATGGCGTAGAGGATATAGAGCAAGACGAGGAGGAGTGGGTCATCGAGGGCGACTTCTCTCAGAATGGTGCTCTCCAAGCCAAGCTCGAGGAGCTAGGATTTGAGATTAGCTCGGTCGAGTTCATCCGTGTACCTAAGGATACACGTCCTGTCACAGCCGAGGAGCGCGAAGAGCTCAACAAGCTCATCGAGAGACTCGAAGAGGATGAAGATGTGCAGAACGTCTTCACCAATATGGAGGACGAAGAGGAGTAATCGGCTCCTCGACCCTCCCCGCAGCTTCTCACCGCCTTTTATTTCCTTTCTTACAGCAGATAGGCTGTAGCACTGTAGCCCTTTACTTAGCGCACGAACCCCTTTAGCACATGCAGCACATACGTAACTTTTGTATCATAGCCCACATTGATCACGGCAAGAGTACCCTCGCCGATCGCCTTCTGGAGTACACAGATACCGTCCAAAAGAAAGATCTGCAGGATCAAGTCCTCGACAATATGGATCTAGAGCGTGAGCGTGGCATCACGATCAAGAGCCACGCCATACAGATGTCCTATACTAAGGATGATGTGGAGTACACGCTCAATCTGATTGACACGCCAGGACACGTGGACTTCAGCTATGAGGTGTCTCGCTCCATAGCTGCATGTGAGGGTGCACTGCTCATCGTGGACGCTTCGCAGGGAATACAGGCGCAGACCATCAGCAACCTCTACATGGCGATCGAGCATGACCTGACGATCATACCTGTGGTCAACAAGATAGACTTGCCCGGTGCTTCACCCGAAGAGGTGCAGGACCAGATTGTCAGCTTGCTGGGAGTAGATCCAGACGAAGTGCTCTTTGCCAGTGGTAAGACAGGACAGGGTGTCAACGAAATCCTTGATGCCATCGTAGAGCGTGTGCCAGCCCCTGTGGGCGACCCCGAAGCCCCCTTGCAGGCACTCATCTTCGACTCCGTCTTCAATCCCTTCCGTGGCATCATCGCCTACTATAAGATTGTCAATGGCTCCATAGCCAAGGGAGACAAGGTCAAGTTCATCAATACAGGCATGGAGTACGACGCCGATGAGGTGGGCGTGCTCAAGCTTGACATGGTGCCGAGAGATCGGGTCAACACGGGTGACGTAGGCTACATCATCTCTGGCATCAAGACCAGCAAAGAGGTCAAGGTAGGTGATACGATCACACACATACAGCGCCCCGCCTCAGAGGCTATCGCGGGCTTTGAGGAGGTCAAGCCGATGGTCTTCGCTGGTGTCTACCCCATTGACACGGAAGACTTTGAGGACCTCCGTGCTTCACTCGAGAAGCTACAGCTCAATGATGCTTCGCTCACCTTTACGCCTGAGAGCTCGGCAGCACTAGGCTTCGGCTTCCGCTGTGGGTTCCTTGGTCTGCTCCATATGGAGATCATTCAGGAGCGTCTCGACCGTGAGTTCAATATGAACGTCATCACGACCGTTCCCAACGTCTCCTACCTCGTTTACGACAAGAAGGGTGGCGTGACCGAGGTGCACAACCCATCCGGTCTACCCGATCCGATGCAGATCGATCATATCGAGGAGCCGTATATACGAGCTACGATCATCACAGATACCGCCTACATCGGTCCTATCATGACGCTCTGTCTCGACAAGCGCGGTATCCTCATCAAGCAGGAGTACATCAGTGGTAATCGTGTCGAGATCTACTTCGATCTTCCTCTCGGTGAGATCGTCATCGACTTCTATGACAAGCTCAAGAGCATCTCACGAGGCTACGCTTCCTTTGACTATCATCTGAGTGATTTCCGCCCCTCTAAGTTGGTCAAGCTAGACATCCTCCTCAATGGCGAGCCCGTCGATGCGCTCTCGACGCTGACGCACTTTGACAATAGCGTTCCCTTCGGTCGCCGTATGTGCGAGAAGCTCAAGGAGCTGATCCCGCGCCAGCAGTTTGATATAGCTATCCAAGCCGCCATCGGTGCTAAGATCATCGCTCGTGAGACGGTCAAGGCAGTTCGCAAAGATGTGACTGCCAAGTGCTACGGCGGTGATATCAGCCGTAAGCGTAAGCTACTAGAGAAGCAAAAAGAGGGTAAGAAGCGCATGAAGCAGATCGGCAACGTGGAGATCCCGCAGAAAGCTTTTCTCGCTGTTCTCAAGCTCGACTAAAGCAACTCCACAGCTCATTTTATCTCCACAGCCTAGGCTCCCGTCTAGGCTCCCTAGTTGTCCCCCGTACGTAGCAATTCACCTAACCAAACGAACTAACCCATGCCACCCCTAAAGACGACACAACAGAAGCAACTCCGTAAGCCACAAGCCTCGCTCGATCGCACGACCGAGGGACGTGTGCCACCTCAAGCGACAGACATTGAGGAGGCTGTACTAGGCGCCATACTACTGGAGAAAGAGGCTTTCTCTGAGATCAGCACGATCCTGGAGCCTGAGAGCTTCTACGTCAATGCGCATCAGACCATCTTCGAGGTTATGCGCGACCTTAGTCTGGAGGAGCAGCCCATAGACCTGCATACTGTTAGCCAGAGACTACAGCGTGAGGGCAAGCTGGATCAGGTCGGGGGGATGCCCTTTCTTGTTGACCTAAGCAATCGAGTCATCAGTGCAGCCAACCTAGAGTACCACGCCATGATTGTGGCGCAGAAAGCACTGAGCCGCAATCTGATCAAGTTCTCGACCGAAGTACTCACCTCTGCGTACGAAGACTCCATCGACATCGAGGATCAGATGGAGACTGCAGAGGGTGCTCTCTTTGCACTCTCGCAGAAGCATCTACGCAAGGATGTGCAGCCTATTGATGCCGTTCTCAAAATTGCTATCGATGACATCAAGGCTGCAGCCAATAGTGCCGAGGGTATCAGCGGTATCTCTTCAGGCTTTGACGGCATCGATGCGATGACCGCAGGGTGGCAGAAGTCAGACCTCATCATCATCGCTGCGCGCCCCGCTATCGGTAAGACAGCCTTCGTCCTATCGATGGCTAAGTACATCGCTGTGGACAATAAAATACCCGTTGCTCTCTTCAACCTTGAGATGAGTAGCGTGCAGCTGGTCAAACGTCTCATTAGTAACGTCTGTGAGCTTCCTGGCGAAAAGCTCAAAAGCGGTCAGCTCGAGAACTTTGAGTGGACGCAGCTTGATGAGCGTATCAGCGTCTTGGAGAATACACCCCTCTACATTGACGATACGCCCAGTCTCTCCGTCTTCGAGCTACGTACTAAGGTGCGCCGTCTCGTACGAGAGCACGACATCAAGATCATTATCATCGACTACCTCCAGCTGATGAACGCTAGCGGTATGAACTTTGGCAACCGTGAGCAAGAGGTCAGTACCATCTCCCGCTCGCTCAAGATGCTTGCCAAGGAGCTGGACATCCCCATCATCGCCCTCTCACAGCTCAACCGTGCTGTCGAGCTGCGCAAGAATGATAGCGGGACGAATAGTAAGGTGCCTCAGCTCTCCGACCTACGTGAGTCAGGCGCTATCGAGCAGGATGCCGATATGGTTTGCTTCTTGCACAGACCCGAGGTCTATGGCATTATGCAGGATGACAACGGAGATACAAAAGGTATCGGCTACTTCATCATTGCCAAGCACCGTAACGGTCCTATCGGCGATGTGCGTATCGGATTTCGTGGCGAGTTTGCCAAGTTCTACCCACTTGAAGAGGCAAACATGCACTACACCTCTCAGATCAATGGAGCCAAAGCTAGACAGACACCATCGGCCACACCTGGTGTCATGCCAGGTGCCGAGGCCGGTAGTCCCTTTGGGCAAAACTTTAACGTTGAAGCCTCAGACTTTAATCCGATGGCCACTGATGACGAAGAGAGCGACTTCCCCTACTAGCACAGAGCGTACCCGACCACACCTGACGCTGTCGCTCCTTCTGACAGCTTAAAACGAAGAGAATACTCAACTGCATCGAGCGGTTGAGTATTCTCTTCGTTTATATGAGTAGCTCTTCTATCGAGAAAGGACTACTTCTTCTTCGGAGCCTTTTGGACTACCTGGAACTCTAGGTAATACGCATTTTCGCCATCTACTTTCGTACAGTAGATAGATCCCCACATTGGACCTTCTGGGAACTGCTTCATATTGTACCCCTCGAAGTTAAGCTGTCCGCTCTTATACGTTGATGGTTGCAAATTCTCTGTAAAGCCGTAGAGAGTCAGGAGATCTCGGAGTACTTTGATATCCTCCTCAGAGCCTTCATGAGCAGCCTTGACGACATCCTTCTTAAAGACAGGTCTCGTCCAGCAGTCAAAGTATATATCATCCTTCTTCATATAGTGATAGAAGAGTTCTATAATGAAGCGGTCGTCTGTATAGTTGCCGTTTTCGTCCTTAGGCGCCGTCATGCGAATCATGTTATGACTATGTCCATCTTCATCGTCATGATCCTCATCCTCCTCACCATCCTCGTAACTATAAAGCACCCAGCCATACTTCTCATTGGCAGCGATAAGCTGCTTATGACTATCCTTGCTTACAGCTAGATCAGGGAAGAAGGGTATATATATCGGAGAGATTGTTTTGTCTGGACTGTTTAAGCCGATGTAACGATCCTCTGGGCCTGAATATGGGTTAACAACAGTCACGTTGACTGACTTGGTTTGATCCTTAGCAACTACCGTGATGACAGCCTCGCCACCCTTGACACCAGTCACCATACCCTTATTGTCCACCTTGGCTACCAACTCATCAGAGGAGGTACAACTGTAGGCGACCCCACTAGGCTTGGTTATGATAGTCAGCTGTTGCTGCTCACCGACTTTTAGCCGTATATTCTCAGGCTTTACACTTAGCCGGACGTTGTCGTTAGTCGGTTCCTTGTCCTTGTTGCAAGCTCCAAGGAGCGTTAGCGTGGCCAGAGCCACTAAGAGCATACAGATCTTTTGTTTCATAAGAGAGTTTGTGTTGCTTAGCATTATATGATTAGTAGTAGGGCAAAGGTACCGCTTTTACATCAGATACAGTTTGAAACTCTGCTGAGAATAGTGGAAATTCTTCCATGGGAATTTCTCCTTTTCCCCCGAGAGACGGAAAAATTCTTCGGACTTATCATTTGATTCTTCCGAAGTTTCATTTGATTCTTCCGA
>OGPS01000143.1_pt1 | contig 73432 bp, 74 predicted proteins | sample 1552931 | NCBI WGS metagenome assembly OGPS01 (sample SAMEA2580252, study PRJEB22360) | human gut metagenome | biome: human gut; feature: human-associated habitat; material: faeces | place: Denmark | collected 2008/2010 | reverse complement strand
GTATTTCAACACTAGTGATATCAAATAAGTGTGACATATGTTTGACAAACCTACAGATATAATCTAAGTTCTTTTTTTATAACATTGACAATATTAACATAAAGTGTTAATATTTATTTATAGTACGGTTGTACTTAAAGAACATTGAAAATGAGATTTATATCTCGCCAATATTATTTGAAAAGGAGAATTCGTATGGCTACAACAATATTCAAAAATCCAAGTTTAAGGGGAACCCTGATTTTGACTTTGATGGAGGTTAGTTTGGAAGGTGATCAGATTATTGGAAGAAAATTTCAGGACTTTATCTTAAAAAAAGTCACTAAAGACATGTTGTCTAAAATACGTGATGAGGGAACACCATCATTTGTTTTGAAACAGGGTAAAAAATTGTATTGGTGTAAAATACCTAAAAATACAAACCTTGTCGGAAGTACAATGCTTGGACAACACCAATGTGCATCAACTTTTTGCACGTGTGAAAAAATGTTAGCAACAGCAGATGAAGAAGGAGGTTGCAAAAAAGTTCGAAAATTTGGAAAAGAAATTGAAATGTTAGATTTTATTGAACAAGGATACGAAACTTTTAGTACTAATTGTGATGCATGTGTTGTAAGCAAATGCAACAATTACAAAGAAGAAAGAGATAGATAATATTGGAAAGACCAAAGCTAAAATTCACAAATGTGAAATAGGCTTTGGTTATTTTTTTGCATAAATAAATTTAAATCACTTGAAAAAAAGCCTATTTTATCATAAAATAGTATGGAAATTGGAGGAATAAAAGTGAATAAAATAGAAAAAATTAATAAATCTAACTATTTAGAAAAAGTAAATAAAATAAACGAAGGAAAAAATTTAAAATATTTTATATTAACAATGGGCTGTCAGCTAAACGAAAATGATTCAGAAAAAATATGTGGAATGATAGAAAAAATGGGCTATAATAAAACTAATACATTAGAAGAAGCAGACTTAGTAGTATTCAATACATGCTGTGTAAGAGAAAATGCTGAAGATAAGTTATTTGGCAAACTTGGAGAGGTAAAAAAAATAAAAGAAAAGAGAGGAACTATTATAGCAATTGGTGGTTGCATGATGCAGGAAAAACATATACAAGAAAAGCTAAGAAAAAGTTATCCGTTTTTTGATTTAATTTTTGGAACACATACCCTACATAAATTTCCAGAAGATTTACATAAAGTCATTTTAGAAGAAAAAAGAATAGAAGATATTTTAGATATAGATGGTGAAGTAATTGAAGGATTACCAATAAAAAGAAACGATAATATAAAGGCATCTGTGACAATAATGAATGGTTGCAACAACTTTTGTACATATTGTATTGTACCTTATGTTAGAGGAAGAGAAAGAAGTAGAGATCCAGAAGATATTATTAACGAAGTAAAACAATTAAGTGAAGAGGGCTACAAAGAAATAACATTATTAGGACAGAATGTTAATTCATATAAAGGAAACGGAAATCTAGGAATCTACAAATTTTCAGAACTTTTAAGAGAAATAAATAAAATAGAGAAGATTGAAAGAATACGTTTTGTTTCTCCACATCCGAAGGATTTTACAGATGATGTAATAGATGCAATTAGAGACTGTCAAAAAGTATGCAAGATTATTCATTTGCCACTACAATCTGGAAGTAGTAGAGTATTAAAAACAATGAATAGAAAATACACAAAAGAACAATATTTAAATTTAGTAGAAAAAATGAAAGCGAAAATTCCAGATGTTGAATTTTCAACAGATATTATAGTAGGTTTTCCAGGAGAAACACAAGCAGATTTTGAAGATACTTTAGATGTTGTAAAAAAGGTCTGCTTTGAACAGGTATTTATGTTTATATACTCAAGAAGAGTTGGAACACCAGCGGATAAAATGGAAAATCAAGTTCCAGAAGAAATAAAACATGAAAGATTTAATAGACTAAAAGCACTAGTAGAAAGTCAAATAGAATTAAACAATAAAAAATACATTGGAACACAGCAAAATGTTTTAGTTGAAGGAAAGAGCAAGACAAATAGCAATATTTTAACAGGAAGAACTGATACAAATAAAGTTGTAAATTTTGAAGGAGAAGAAACTTTAATTGGAAACATTGTGAAAATGAATATAATATCAGAACATATGTGGTACTTAAAAGGGGAAATATGCAAATAGCAAGATGTGAGGAGGAATGAAGATGGCAGAATTTTCGCCAATGATGCAGCATTATTTAGATACAAAAAATAAATATAAAGATAGTATTTTATTTTATCGTTTAGGAGACTTTTATGAAATGTTTTTTGATGATGCAATAACAGTCTCAAGAGAACTTGAATTAACTTTAACAGGCAAAGATTGTGGACAAGAAGAAAGGGCACCAATGTGTGGAATTCCATATCATGCAGCAGACAATTATATTGCAAAATTAATTGGAAAAGGTTACAAAGTGGCAATTTGTGAGCAATTAGAAGATCCTAAACAAGCAAAGGGAATAGTAAAAAGAGATGTAATAAGAGTTGTAACGCCTGGAACTGTTATGGAATCAAATTTGCTAGAAGAAAAGAAAAACAACTACATAATGTCAATATTTAAAACAGGAATTTTCTTTGGAATTGCAATTTGTGATATATCAACAGGAGATTTTTATGCATCAGAAATTAAAGATACTAACAATTTTCCAAAACTATTAGATGAAATTTCTAGATTTTCACCTGCAGAAATAATTGCAAATGACATGATGACTTCTTCTTTGCAAGAGATAGCAAAAATAAAAGAAAGATTTGATTTATATATTTCAAAACAGAATGAATCGAATTTTATAGAAGAGTTTGATAATTTAGAGTTAAATTATGACTTTATAAATGAAAAAAATGAAAAAATAAAAAACTTAAAAGAAAAAGCAGTAATGGTTTGTGCTATAAATGGACTTCTTAGGTATTTAAACGATACTCAAAAAACGAAACTTGATCATATTCATAGAATTAAAGTTTATGAAACAACTAAATATATGGCACTTGATGTAAATGCAAGAAGAAATTTAGAATTGATAGAAAAAATGCGAGATAAAACTAAAAAAGGAACTCTTCTTTGGGTGCTAGATAAAACATCAACTTCAATGGGAGGAAGATTACTTAGAAGGTGGATAAATGACCCGTTGATAGATTCAAGTGAAATTAATAAAAGGCTAGAAGCGGTTAAAGAGCTAAAAGAAAATATTATACTAAAAGGTGAAATTATAGAGAATTTAAAAAAGGTATATGATATAGAAAGATTAGCAGCCAAGATTTCATATGGAAGTGCGAATGGAAGAGATCTAATATCACTTAAAAACTCTGCAAAACAGTTACCAGAAATCAAGAAAATCTTATCAAATGTAAAATCAACATATCTAACTGGATTATATGAGGAGTTAGATACTTTACAAGATATTTATGAATTAATAGAGAAATCTATTGTAGATGAACCACCAATTACAATAAAAGAAGGAGAATTAATAAAATTAGGCTATAATGAAGAAATAGATAAATTAAAAAAAGCAACAACAGAAGGAAAAACGTGGATTATCAATTTAGAATCAGAAGAAAAAGAAAAAACAGGAATAAAAGGTTTAAAAGTTGGATTTAATAAGGTGTTTGGGTATTTTATTGAAGTTACTAAATCAAATTTATCTCAAGTACCAGACAGATATATAAGAAAACAAACACTTACAAACTGTGAAAGATATGTTACTGAAGAACTCAAAAACCTTGAAAATCAGATTTTAGGAGCAGAAGAAAAAGTAGTAACATTAGAATACAATACTTTTGTTGAAATTAGAGGAAAAATTGAGGAGCAAATCCATAGAATTCAAAAATCAGCCAATATAATTGCAACTTTAGATGTAATATGTTCTCTAGCAACAGTTGCAGAAGAACAAAATTATGTTATGCCAATTGTAGATAATGGTGGAGAAATAGATATAAAAGATGGAAGACATCCAGTAATTGAAAAAATGTTGCAAGCTGGAAGCTTTGTTCAAAATGATACGTATTTAGATACACAAAATAATAGACTTGCAATAATAACAGGTCCTAATATGGCAGGAAAATCAACTTACATGAGACAGGTTGCTTTAATTACATTAATGGCTCAAATTGGAAGTTTCGTACCAGCAAGTTCTGCTAAAATTGGGGTTGTAGATAAAATCTTTACTAGAGTAGGTGCTTCAGATGACCTAAGTATGGGACAAAGTACTTTTATGGTAGAAATGATGGAAGTTGCTACAATTTTAAGAGAGGCAACAAAAAATAGTCTTGTTATATTAGATGAAATAGGAAGAGGAACTTCAACATATGATGGACTTTCTATTGCTTGGGCAGTAGCAGAATATATATCTGATAAAGAAAAATGTGGAGCAAAAACTTTATTTGCAACACACTATCATGAACTAACAGAACTTGAAAGTAAATTAGAAGGAGTGAAAAACTATTCTATTGCTGTAAAAGAAAAAGGCGAAGATATAATTTTCTTAAGGAAAATTGTAGAAGGTGGTACAGATGAAAGCTATGGTGTGCATGTTGCAAAACTTGCTGGGGTTCCACAAAATGTTACAAAAAGGGCAAATGAAATATTAAAAAGTTTAGAAAGAAAAAATTTAATAAATCAAAAAGTAAAAGAAAAGGAAGATAAAAAAGCAGTAAACGGACAATTTGATTTATTTAATTATAAACTTGCAGAAATAGCACAAGAAATTGATAAAATAAACATAAATGAATTAACACCAATAGATGCATTAAATACATTAATGAGAATAAAAGAAAAAATGGAATAAAAAAATAAAGGGGCAGGTTAAATAAAAAATATTTAACCTGCTTAATATTAAGTACTTGAAAAACGCGTTTTTATAAATCTAATTTTCATTGTATAAATTGTTTTCATATAAATCTTCAATATAAACGTTTTTCTCTTCATTTGTATCAATGAACCCAACTGTAGCAATATTATCTTTAACATCTTGAATCCAGACAGGACGATCATTGTAATATACATCATGTAATTCTTTATTTTTTAATATTTCAGAAACCCTGTTACTATTCATAAAAAATACCCTCCTTAGTTTTAATCATTAGAAAAAGTATATACATAAATTTAAAAAATATTCATAATGTTATGTTATATAAAATAAATTAAAATAATTACTCTAGTTTATGGCTTAAAAATATAACTTTAAATTTCTTGACGAAAGAATATATAAGTTATAAAATAGAAATAATGTAAAAAAATGCAAGGAGGAAAAATATGCAAATTATATATGAAGATGAAGTAATTGATGTGAAAAAAGGAACAAGAGTAGATGAATTACTACAAAAAGAAATTGTTTTAAATAAAAACAATACAATTGCTTGTAGATTTAATAATGAGGTAAAACCATTAAATTATGAAATAGAAACAGATGGAAAAATTGAACTAATTGACATGAAAAATAAAGACGGAATGAAGATTTATAGAAAGGGACTTATATATATAGTAAGTATGGCTTTTAAAGAGGTATACCCTGAAGCTTTACTTACTGTTAACTTTCAACTATCAAACTCAATTTTATGTGAGGTACAAAACATTAAAATAACAGATGAAGTCATAAAGAAAGTTAATAAAAAGGTAAAAGAAATTATAGAAAAAGATATTCCTATAAAAAAAGTAAAAATGACAAGAGAAGAAGCAAAAAGTTTTTATGAAAAAAATGATACTCTAAAAGGAAAATTACAACTAGATGCAGAATCAAAAAAAGAAATTGTATTATATTATTGTGAAGATTATTATAATTATTTTTATGGAGTAATGCCAATTTCTACTGGATTTATTCATATGTATGAATTAATTAAATATGGAAATAGATTTTTAATTCGCTATCCAAGTAGTAGCGATCCAAATAAATTACCAGAATTTAAAGAAACAAAAAAACTACTTGCAACTTTAGATGAGTATGAAGATATTCATAAAGTACTAAATGTTCATACATTAAATAAATTAAATAGGATTATAGATGACAAGAAGATTATAGATTATATTTTATTAGATGAAGCTTTACATGAGAAGAAAATGGCTCAAATAGCTGATAGTATTGTAAAAAAACCAAAAGTGAAAATGGTATTAATTGCTGGTCCATCATCATCTGGAAAAACAACATTTGCTAAAAGATTAGGAATGCAGTTAAGACTAAATGGACTAAAACCTGTAACTATTTCGGTGGATAATTACTTTGTAGAAAGACAAAATAATCCAAAAGATGAATTTGGAAATTATGATTTTGAATGTATAGAAGCAATTGATATTAAATTATTTAATGACCATTTATTAAGACTTTTAAGAGGAGAAGAAATAAAAGTTCCTACATTTGATTTTGAACATGGAACTAAAATCTATAAAGGAAATACAATGAAATTAAATGAAGACGAAATTTTAGTAATTGAAGGAATTCATTGTTTAAATGATAATCTTACTATGCTTATTCCAAAAGAACAAAAATACAAAGTATATATAAGTGCTCTTACAGTATTAAATATGGATAACTATAATAGGATTTCTACGACAGATACAAGACTAATTAGAAGAATAGTAAGAGATAATCAATTTAGAAGTTATAGTGCACTTCATACATTAAAAATGTGGGATTCTGTAAATAGAGGAGAGGAAAAAAATATATTTCCATATCAAGAAGAAGCAGATAGTATGTTTAACTCATCTTTAATATATGAACTTTCAGTACTAAAAGATTATGCTATTCCACTATTAGAAGAAATAGATTCTTCACATCCAGAGTATTCAGAAGCTAAAAGATTAATTGGAATGTTAAAATACTTTAAACCAATTCCAGGGGAATATGTACCACGAAATTCATTACTTAGAGAATTTATTGGTGGAAGTTTATTTGAAGAAGATTAAGAAAAAATAAAATAATATTTGATGAAAATTAAGAAATAAAAATTAAAACGAGAGGATTTTAAGGTAAATATGAAAAGTAAATTTACTGAAATTGATGAAGAATTCATTTGTGAAAATTGTGGTAAAAAAGTAGGAAAGTTGGGGTATTCATGTAGAAATCATTGCCCATACTGCCTACACTCTAAGCACTTAGATATTAATCCAGGAGATAGAGAAGAAAATTGCCATGGAATATTAGAGCCGATTGGCTTAGAAGTTGACTCTAAAAAAGGGTATGTTATTATTTTTAAATGCAAAAAGTGTGGAAAAATTAGAAAAAATAAAGCAGCAAAAGATGATAATATGGATTTATTAATTAAATTAAGTGCTAAACATTAATTTTAGATTTTATCATTAAATAAAAAATTACAAAATAGAGACATCAGTTTTGAAATACTGATATCTCTATTTTTATATAAACATTAATTTAGACTTCTCTATGCCAATTACCATTTGTAAAATTAGAACCTTCTAATTTGCATCCACTTTTAATCGATTTAACAATTTCGTTAATTTGAGAAACAGTTTCATTTAAAAAATCTAATCTAAAATTACATAGTGAAGTTTTTGGAGGATTAATCGAAAGTATTCTACTATTATAAATAGTTTGAATACCATCTATACTATCAGGAACAACTTCAAATTTATATCCTAATCTATCTAATAAATAAAACTTATTATTACTGCTACATAGATGAGAACAGTCTTTTAGGCATTTATTACTTTTACCTAGAAGACAGTAATTCATATTCATAACTGGAATATTACTATATACAATAAGTTCTGTTTGATAACTTTTTGTAAAGTTATTAAAATCACTTTCATTTAGTTCGGGAGATAACGTTATAGTGCTAATTCCTAGGTTTATTAATTCATTTGTAGTTATATCATTAAACACATTTAGGGTATAGTTTGCAATAAAGTCGTATTGAGTGATATATTTATTTAACATTTCTAAATTCCCCAGATTAGATATAACAAAACCTTTAACTTTATAGGTATTAAGAATTTTTTCTATATTTAAATTTAGCAATTTTTTATAATTATCACGCATAATGGTTGGCAAGTAAATATACAATTCAAATGATTTAGAAATATTTATTAAAATTTCCTTATAATTTGAATTTAAAAAAAACTTTAAAGGAATGTAGACTCTATCTATATTTTGTAATAATGAATAATTATCACCTATGTTTAGGTTGTTTAGTAATATTGAATATTTATTAGTGAAGTTATCATTTTTTGTTTGAATAACAGATAAATTGTTTAAATTTACTTCCTTTCTGCAATACTTTGAAATGATAATATTTTCAAGTTTTGCCAATGCATCTCTTCTGAGTTTATTAATATCAGAAATATGAGGAATATATAAATTATCATCTAGATGTATTGCAATATTTTTAAACTCATAAGGAGTGTTATTTGTTTTCATAATCTGACTTTTTATTCTATCTTCTGTAATAGGAGTATTTAGAGCCTTTTGAGGTATTATATCAGTTGTAATATCAAAATTTATATCATTATAAAAACTGTCTTCAAAGTTAATACAAGAAATGTGCATTTTCACAGGCTTATTTAGGTGTATTTGGATATCACATTTTAGTGGTATTTTTTTATTTTCTATATTTAGATATGATGTTTGAGCGAAAGTATCTTGTTCTTTACTAGACATTTTAAAAACCTTTAGACCATTTTTAAATTTCCCCTTCATTCTTCCCAAAGTAACCTTTTCATTTGCTCTTGCCGAAAACAATGTTTTTTTATTACTTATAATTTCAGATATTGTATATGTACCATTTTCGGATTCTATACTAATTGTATCACCAATAGCTATTTCCTCTTGTAAATTTAGAGTAATATGACCTTTGTTTAAATTAAAATCAGAAATTGTTCCCAAAAATAGTCCCATATTATTTGGTTTAGAAGGATATATTAAAGAACGATTTCCACTACTCTTTAAGTGACCTAAAGAAAATCCGCCTCTGTTAAATACTTGAAGCAAGTCTTTTTTATCCTTTTCTGAAACTAAAAACTGACAATTACTTTCTACCATATCTATATATTTTCTGTAAATTCTAGTTACAGTTGCAACATATTTTGGAGGTTTCATTCTACCTTCAATTTTAAAGCAAGTAACACCAGCTTTTATTAACCTTGGCAAAAGTTCTAATGAACATAAATCCTTTGTACTAAGCAAATAGCCAGTATCTAATTTTGTTTCAATTTTATTGTTACTCTTAATTAATGTATATGGAAGTCTACAAGTTTGAGCACATCTTCCACGGTTCCCAGAACGTCCACCAATAAAACTAGAAGCAAGGCATTCGCCAGAGTAAGAAATACACAATGCACCATGTACAAATACTTCAATTTCTACATTTGAATTATTACAAATGTATTCAATTTCATCTATAGAAAGTTCTCGAGACAAAACAACTCTCTTAAAACCTATCTTCTCTAATTCAAGAACCCCATCTAAATTATGAGCAGTCATTTGAGTGCTTGCATGAATTGGCAAGTCTGGTATATTTTTAATTAAAAATCTAGCAAGACCTAAATCTTGAACAATAATTGCGTCTATACCACATTCATAAGCATATTTAGCAAGTTTTACTGCATCTTCAAATTCATCATTTTTAATTAGTATATTTAGTGTTAAATTTGTTTTTACATTTCTTAATTTACAATATTGTATTGCATTTTTTAATTGTTCATTATCAAAATTACCAGCAGATGCACGTGCACTAAATAAAGTTGAACCAAAATAAACACTATTTGCTCCATTTTGTACAGCAGCTTTTAAACATTCAAAATCACCTGCAGGTGATAATAATTCTGGTTTTCTCATATAAAATTTAGTATAACTTATATTATACTTTCCTCCTTACATACGTTTTTATATATTGTAACACAAAAAAATAAATTTGCATATTATATCGTATAAAATAAAAAAGGAGGGAAAAGTATGCCAGAAGAAGGAAGAAATTGCGGATGTGGTTGTAACAACAATAATAATGGTGGATTTTTAAATGGAATATTTGGTGGTTGTTGCGGAGACAATACAGAAATACTATTTTTTATAATAATATTTTTACTACTCTTTACAAACTTCGGATGTGGATGTCAAAGAGGTTGCTAGTAATGTTTAATCTAATAAAAACATAAAAACTTTATTTCTCATAGAAGACAATAAATAAAATTACAAATTTTCATTAGATATATTACTTAAAATTAAAAGCACATCATATTACTATAATTAGATAGTAAAAAAGGAACGTAAGAATTCAAGCGTTTCTTTTTTTTTTCGATTTTAATTGACGAAAAAAAACAAGAATGATATACTTGTATCGTAAAAATAATAGCAAAAGAGGAGGATAAAAATGTTTAATAAAAATGTTTTTATGAAAGGGCTAGAAAAATCAAGAAAAATGATAGTATTTATTATTGTTTTTACTTTAATAATATATTTAATTTTAGGTAGTTTAAGTACAAAATATGTTTTTGCAGGTCAGGAAAGACAAAATATATCTGCAAGATTAAACAATTATCCGAGATATACAGAATTAATTAATAAATTAAGACAAGCTCATCCAAATTGGAATTTTGTAATTTTGTATACAGGACTAGATTGGAACCAAGTAATAAAAAATGAAACATTAGCTTGGCATGGAAGAAATCTAGTACCATCTAACAAAACAGGAGATTGGATTTGCTCTACATGTAATGATAAGAAATATGATAATGGAACATGGAGATGTGCATCAGAAGCGGCGGTATCATATTACATGGACCCAAGAAATTTTTTAAATGATGATGATATTTTTCAATTTGAAGAATCAGTATTCAATTCATCTATACATAATACAAACGGAATTATGAAAATGACAAATGGAACATTTTTAGCAGGACAAGAAAATGCAGAAGCAATGTTACAAGCATGTCAAAATGTAAACATAAACCCATATCAAGTAGTTTCAAGATTACTTCAAGAACAAGGAAGAAATGGTTCAACAATGAGTAGAGGAAACCAAGGATACTATAATGTATTTAATGTTGGCGCTACAGGAAATTCCTCTTCTCAAATTATTGCAAATGCAACACAATATGCAAAAAATAAAGGATGGAACACATTAGCAAAATCAATTATAGGTGGAATAGATTTTTTAAAGTCACAATATATTGGTAAAGGACAAAATACACTTTATCTTCAAAAATTTGATATAGATGATAGTGATGGAAGTTTATATTATCATCAGTATATGCAAAATTTATCAGCAGCATATACAGAATCAATGAATGTAAAAAATATATACAGAAATATAGGAGTTTTCAACAACAGTATAAGTTTTGTAATTCCAGTTTATGAGAATATGCCACAAGATAAATGTCCAGTACCTGGAACACAAGGAATTGTCACACAGAACGTTAAAGTAACAGGAACCGAAGTTAACATTCGTGAATATAAAAGTACAGATTCTAATATTATAGCTACATTAGGAACAAATACAACTTTATTAAGAATAGAGAAGGCTAATGTAGAAGAAAATGGATATTACTGGGACAAAGTAGTATTATCAGATGGAAGAAAGGGATATGTTGCGAGTAAATATATTGAACAAATTGAAGATATTACAAATTGCAATGAAAACGTTGTTGCCAATACATCTGTTAATTTAAGAAATGGTCCTGGAACAAATAATACATCTATTATTACCACACTTACAAAAGGACAAATAGTAACAAGAATAGAAAAAGGACAATATGATGGATTAGATGGATATGATTGGAATAGAGTAAAACTAGCAGATGGAAGACAAGGATATTTAGCAAGTTGTTTCTTGGATGATATAGGAGGAGATTCTAATAATACTGGAAACAATGAAACAATAAAAGTAATAACAAGTGCCGGATTATATGTAAGGGAAAATCCAGGAACAGATGCAAATGTTTTAACACTACTAAATTACGGCGATACAGCAAATAGAATAGAACAAAATGTATCAAATGCAAATGGACTTATATGGGATAAAATAGTTACAAATAGTGGTGTAGAAGGATATATAGCAAGAGGAAACAGTCAAGGAAGTTTTATAGAGATTGTAGACAATAAAAGTGATGAATATGGTATCTGGGGTGATGTAGATAGAGATGGTGAAATTACACCGACTGATTATGCACTAATAAAAGACTATATTATGGAAAAAGTTCAATTAAATGATGAAGAAAAAAAATATGCAGATTATGATAGAGATGGTGAAATTACACCGACTGATTATGCATTAATAAAAGAATATATTATGAATTTAAGTTTATAAGGAGAAAGTAAAAAATGAATTATAAGAAAAAAATAATTTTTAGTATTGTATTAATAATGATATTTTGTATGGTATCTGGGGTTACAATAGCAGCACCACTTGCAATTTCTAGCTCAAAAACATCGGTATCTGTTGGAGAAAGCTTTACAGTTACTATTTCGTCCGATTATATTGGAAGAGTTGATATTTCAACTGGTGGTGGGATAACTTTATCAGAAAACAAAGTTTGGGTTGAAAAAAATTCTGAATCAATTACTGCTACTGCAAAAAATGCTGGAACATATACAATTACTGCAATACCATTGAACTCAAAGTTATCAAATGGGAAAAAAAATGAACTGGTTGAAGGAAAGTCTGTAACAATTAGAGTAAATGATAAATCAACAAATACAAATCAAGGTGATAGCAGTAATAAAAATAATACTCAGACAGAACCAAGTTTTACAAAAACAAATCAAACAGTATATGCAACTGGAGATGTAAATGTAAGAAGCAGTTATAGTACTTCAAGTTCTTCAGTTGGCTCACTAAAAAAAGGAGACTCAGTTACAAAAATTGGAGTGGGAAGTAATGGATGGAGTAAAGTAACATTTAATGGAAAAACGGCGTATATTAATTCAAATTATTTAACAACAACGAAACCAAAAGAAGAAAAATCAACCAATAAAGCTCTTAAAAGTTTGGCAGTTGAACCAGCCGGACTAGATCCAGAGTTTAACAAAGACACAACCAATTATACTTTAACTGTAGAACAAGATGTAACTTCTTTGAAAATAAATGCAGAAGCAGAAGATGAAAAGGCAAAAGTTTCTATTTCTGGAAACGAAAATTTACAAGAAGGAGATAATACAGTAAAGATAGTAGTTACAGCAGAAGATGGAACCACAAGAACATATACAATTATTGTTACAAAACAGAAAAAGACAGCATTAAAGTTGCAAAAATTAGAAATAAATGGTATAAAATTAAATGAGACATTTAACCCAGATACTTACAAATATACTGCCACTTTAAATGGAACTTCTAATTTAACTAACCTTGATTTTAAAGCAGTAGCAAACCAGGAAGATGCTATTATTGAGATTATTGGAAATGATAATTTGGTTATAGGCGAAAATGTAATTACTGTAATAGTTAAATCAAAGGATGATAAAGAAAATGTAACATATCAGATTTTGGTTAATAAATTAGAAAATACTTCAATAACTGGAACAAATAAAAAAACGCAAAAAGGAAATATATTGCTCTTTACTGGAATAGGAATGCTTATATTTGCGATTTTAATTATTATATTTATGATTGTTAAAAGAAGAAAAAAATCTGATAACGAAGATGCAGATATAGGATTTAATTATAGTGATGATATTTCAGATGATCTATATGGAATTAAAAGCCAAGATGATAATACAAAGCAAGAGATAAAAGAAAGTGAAGAAAAAATAGTAGAGGAGAATTCTTCAGATGAGATAAAAAGTACCAAGCTATATGATGTAGAAAAAGAAGTGGATTTTTCAGATGAAGATAAAAAAGCTAGAAGAAAGGGAAAACATTCAAAATAGTATTTATTAAATAATAATTTTAATATTTCTGGAATGATTAAGTAATTTGTATTTAATCATTCCAGAGAATAAATTAAATATATCTTGATAATAATAAATAAAAATTACAAAAATGCTATTGTAGCTCAGTTGGTAGAGCACCAGATTCGTAACCTGGGGGTCGGGAGTTCGATTCTCCCCAGTAGCTCCATTTGAAATCAACTTACGGACTTGCAAGTTGCTATAACTGATGAGGAATTAGTAAAACAATTTAATCAATCTATAGGAGGATATAAACGGACGGTAAATTAAGAAATATGACATCAATATATTTAAGAGATAATAACAATAATTTGCTATTACTATATAGAATAGGCTCAAAAGCAATAAAAGATTCATATATAGGAACTGCAGGAGTACACTTCGAAAATGAGGAACTCAATAATGCAAGAGCATGTATATTAAGGGAACTAAATGAAGAAACAAATTTATCAGTAGATGATATAGTAGATTTAAAATTGAGATATGTGACACTACGACATAAAAAAGATGAAATAAGGCAAAATTATTATTTTTTTGCTAAATTAGTAAATAAAAATAAAGTAATAACAAGTAATGAGGGAAATTTAAAATGGTTTAAATTTGATGAGATATTAAAATTAGATATGCCACATACAGCAAAATATATGATTAGGCATTACATAGATAAAGGAAGATTTAATGAAAAGTTATATGGCGGTATTACAGTAAAAGATGGTGTGTCATTTATCGAATTGGAGAACTTTGAATAAACTGACAAAGTGAGCAGATTTATTATATATGACGGTCAAGAAACTAAATAGTGGGCGGATAATAATTGATTTATTGTCCACTCACTATTTCTATATTAAATTATAAATAAAAATATAATTAATTATCAATTATTTTTATCTACATTTTTTCCTCCTTTAAAATAATTATAACAAAATTACAATAGTGTCAATGGGGACAGGTCTATTTGATATTTATAAAAAAATTTAAACAAGCTACACATTTTAAAAAAAGTATGCTATACTAAAAGCGTTAAAAAAGTTTATGGAGGAAAAGTATGGGATTTTTTAGTAAATTAAAAGAGGGTCTTACTAAGACAAAGGAATCTTTTAACGAAAAGATAAATAATGTATTTAGTAATTTTAGAAAAGTAGATGAAGAATTATTAGAAGAGCTTGAAGAGGCACTTATCATGTCAGATGTTGGAGTAGAAACCTCTACAAGAATTATTGAAGCTTTAAGAAAAAGAATTAAATTAGAAAAAATTGAAGAAGAAGAAAAAGTAAAAGAAGCTTTGAAAAAAGAAATAAAGAAAATTTTAGATGAGCCAGATTGTATAATGCATTTAGATACAAAGCCTTCTGTAATTCTAGTTGTGGGTGTAAATGGTGTCCGGAAAGACAACATCGATTGGAAAAATTGCAAATGTATTAAAAAAACAAGGAAAAAAGGTAGTTATTGCAGCAGCAGATACATTCCGTGCAGCAGCAGTTGAACAATTAGAAATTTGGGCAGATAGAGCAGGATGCATTATAGTAAAAAAACAAGAAGGTGCAGATCCAGCTTCAGTTGTATTTGATGCAATAAAACAAACAAAGCAGGAAAATGCAGATGTTTTGATTTGTGATACTGCAGGGAGATTACATAATAAGAAATATTTGATGGATGAATTGATAAAAATAAAAAAAGTAATAGATAAGGAACTTCCAGATTCTTCAAAAGAGGTTTTAATGGTTTTAGATGCGACGACAGGTCAAAATGCAATTATGCAAGTTAGAGCCTTTAAAGAAGCGGTGAACATTAATGGTTTGGTTTTAACTAAGCTAGATGGAACTGCAAAAGGTGGAGCTGTAATTGGAATAGTTTCTGAAAATAATATTCCTATAAAATATATAGGAGTAGGGGAACAAATAGATGATATGGAAGAATTTAAAAGTGCAGACTTTGTAAATGCAATTATTTAAAAGAAAGGCTTGTGATAAAAATGGAACAAAATGATATAAGAAAAGACATTCGGAGACAATAAAAAAATACCAAAAAAAACAAATAAAAGAAGAAATACAATCGTATTAATTTCTGGAATAATTACATTAATAGTAGCTTATGTAATGTTCCGCGGTTCATATTTGGAGACTTTAGAAATTGGGGAAAATTATATTAATCTATTTTGGCAAAATGTTAAATATTTATCTTTAACATTGGCTATTAATTTTAGCATTGTATATTTTATGATTTATCTTACAAATAGAAAGATAAAAAATAATCTAATTCCATTTTTTAAAGAAGAAAAAAAGGAAATGGTTAAATTACCAAACAAGTCAATTGCATTTATATTTGCAATAATAATTAGTGCGTTTACTTCAAAAATGATTTTAAATAAGGCACTTTTGTGCTTTAATAGTACGCTATTTGGTAGTTATGATCCAATATTGGGGTACGATATAGGTTATTTTATGTTTCAAAAGCCATTTATCGAACTTATTATTTGGTATTTACTAATAGCTGTAATTGCACTTACTGTATATTCAGCCCTTTATTATATAATTACATTTAATGTGCTTTTTGATGGTATTGATAGAAAAACAATAAAAAGTAGCAATATTATAAAGCAGTTAACTACTAATATTATGCTTGCAGCACTGTTAATTGCAGGGTTAGTGTATATGAATACGCAAAATGTAGGATTACAGAACTTTATATCAATAAAAGAAGATACATCAAATTATTATCTTGTTGGTGCAGGACTTACAGAAGCAACTATAAAATTATGGGGATATAGAATTTTAGCTATTGTAATAATAATATCAGTTTTCTTAGCAATAAAGGCATTTAAGAACGGAAAAACTAAAAAAACTCTAATATCAATTATAATTGTACCTTCATATTTACTTGCATTTCTTATAGTTATGATTGGATTTAATATTATTTTTGTAAATTCAAGTGAGCTTGATAAAGAAAAAAAATATATTCAATATAACATTGATTATACCAGAAATGCTTATGGAATTAATGCAGAAGAAATATATACAGACAATGGTGGTACTATAACTAAAGATAAGATAGAAAACAATTCTGATCTTCTTGCAAATCTTGCAATTATAAATAAGGATATTGTGTTAAAGGATTTACAAGCATCACAAACAAGTAAAGGATATTATGTGTATCATAATACACAAGTTGCAAAATACAAAATAAATGGTAAAGATAAGCTTGTATATGTATCACCAAGAGAGATCGCTAGTAGTAATGGAACATATAATAATAAAACATATGAATATACACATGGATATGGTGCAATTATTACGTCTGCCTCATCAGCAGATACAAATGGCAATTTAGAGCATATACAAAAAAGTTTTCAGAAAACAAATGAAGCGGTAAAAATAACTGAGCCAAGAATTTATTTCGGACTAGAAACTAATGATACAGTGGTAACAAATAGTAATAATAAAAAAGAATTCGATTATCCAATATTAGATGCAAATGTAATAGAAAACAAAGAAAATGTTTATGATGGACAGGCAGGTTTACAATTAAATCTTATAGATAGATTGATTTTATCAATAAAAGAAGGAGATATAAAATTAGCACTTTCTAGTAGTGTTACAAAAAATAGCAAGATATTAACAAATAGAAACATCATAGAGCGTGCTAAAAAAATAATGCCATATTTAACATATGATGAAAATCCTTATTTGGTTGTTAATTCTGAAGGAAAGATGATTTGGGTTTTAGATGCATATACTACATCAAATGAATATCCGTATTCACAAAGAACAACTATTAATGCTAATTCAGTTAATAAGAAGGAAATTAATTATATTAGAAATTCTGTAAAAGTATTAATCGACAGTTATGATGGAACTATTAAATTCTATATTACGGATAAAAATGACCCTATTATAATTGCATATAAGAAAATTTACAATAATTTATTTACTGAAGAAGAGATACCAGAAGATATAAGTAGTCATTTTATATATCCAGAATATTTGTATAATATCCAAGCACAAATGCTTACAAGATATCATAACATTAAGCCAGATGTATTGTATCGTAGCGATGATATTTGGGATACAGCAAATTATAATACAGGGAAAGTATTAACAAAAAAAGGAACGAAATTACAAGCGTATTATACAATGGTAAAAACGGTAGATAATGAAGTTCCAGATTTAGGATTAGTTATTCCATACACACCATACGGAAAACAAAATATTAATTCTTACCTAGTGGGAACATGTGATGAAAAAGGAACTTCAAAATTAACACTATATAAATTTTCAGCAGATAGTAATATATTAGGACCAATGCAATTGGATACACAAATAGAGCAAGATGAAACTATTTCAAAACAGATAGGAGCATTAAATGTTAATGGAACAAAAATAACAAAAAATATGATTGTAGTTCCAATTAATGATACTTTACTTTATGTGGAGGCGATTTATCAACAATCATTAAATGAAGGAGATACAGCGTTGCCAACATTAAAGAAAATTGTAGTGGCATCTGGAAACAAACTTGCAATTGGGGATAACTTAAAAGACGCCTTAAGCAATTTAGTATCACAATATGCAGTAGATATTGAAGTAGAAAATACTGATAATATAGAAGATTTAATAAGTGCAATTATAAAAGCAAATAAAAACCTTGAAACTTCTACAAATTCAAGTGATTGGGAAATGATGGGAAAAGATGTAAAAAAATTGCAAGAATTAATTGACAAATTAGAAGTTGTAAAAAAAGAAGAACAAGAAAAAAAGAATGAAATAATAAAAGATAATAATACACAAAAAAATACTGAGAATAATAATACAATAAATCATTAAAACGGAACCTACCCTTTTCCTTGATTTTTGACTTTTGATTGTATATAATATTTTAAAAATTAATTTTAGGAGGGCAAAATGAATTTAGCAAATAAATTAACTCTATTTAGAATAATACTCGTACCTATAATGGTTATCATTCCTTTTCTTAATATAGATGCTACATTTTTAAGAATTCCAGTAACATGGATAATTATAGACATAATTTTTATTATTGCATCTATTACAGATAAATTGGATGGACATATTGCACGTTCAAAAAACCAAATAACAACATTTGGAAAATTTCTAGATCCAATTGCAGATAAGATTTTAGTTATTTCAGCTATGATTATGTTAGTTGAAGATGGTAGATTACCAGCATGGATTCCTATTATTGTTTTATTTAGAGAATTTATTGTATCAGGATATAGATTAGTTGCTGTACAAAATGAAGGAAAAGTTATTGCAGCATCAATATGGGGAAAATTGAAAACTGTAACACAAATGTTGGCGCTTATAGTTGCATTAATAGATACAAATGCATTTGGTGCAATTTTTACAAAAAGTTTAAGTACATATGAATTCATTATAAACTTATTTGTTACAATTATGATGAGTATATCTGTAGTTGCAACAATTGCTTCTGGTATTGACTATGTAAAAGATGGAAAAGAATTACTTAAAGATAAATAAATGTTGAAAGGTGAAATAAAAAATGGATATTGAGCAAGCAAAACAAGAAATTACAACTTTAAGAGAAAAATTAGAATATTACGCAAAAAAATATTATGATGACGATAAACCTGAAATTTCAGATTATGAATATGACATGATGATGAATCAATTAAAAAAATTAGAAAAACAGTTTCCAGAATTAATAACAAAAGATTCATTAACTCAAAAAGTTGGGGGACATGTAAAAGAAGGATTTGCTCAGATTACACATGAAGTTCCTCTTCAAAGTCTTCAAGATGTTTTCTCTTTTGAGGAACTTATAGAATTTGACTTAAGAGTAAAGAAACAATTGGAAGTGCAAGATGTTAATTATGTGGTAGAAACCAAAATAGATGGATTATCTGTAGCTTTAGAATATGTAAATGGTGAATTTATAAGAGGTGCAACAAGAGGCAATGGACTTATTGGAGAAGATGTTACAGACAATCTAAAAACAATAAAAAATATTCCAAGAAAATTAAAAGATAATATTACAATTACTGTACGTGGTGAGGTTTTTATTGGAACAGCTGAGTTTGAAAAGTTAAATCAAGAACGTGAGGTACTTCGGAGAGAGTTTATTTGCGAATGCAAGAAATGCGGCGGCTGGGTCACTTAGACAATTGGACTCAAATATTACCAAAAAAAGACCATTAGATATTTTTATTTTTAATGTTCAAAAACTTGAAAATAATAAGTTTAATTCTCATTACGAACAATTGGAATACCTAGAAAAGTTAGGATTTAATGTAAATCCTGTTAGAGTTTTTTGTAAAAATATTGATGAAGCAATTAATGCTATTAAAAAAATAGGCGAAGATAGAGAAAAATTAAAGTTTGGAATTGATGGAGCAGTTATTAAAGTAGATAATTTGAAAAATAGAGAAAAGCTAGGAACTACATATAAAGTTCCTCGTTGGGCAATTGCATATAAATATCCTCCAGAACAGAAAGAAACAATTTTAAAAGATATTATTTGTCAAGTTGGAAGAACCGGAGCAATAACTCCCATGGCAATTTTAGAACCTGTTAAAGTTGCTGGCTCAACTATTTCAAAAACAACACTTCATAATGAAGATTTTATTAAAGAAAAAGATTTAAAAATTGGAGATACTGTTGTTATACAAAAAGCAGGAGATGTTATTCCAGAAGTTGTTGAAGTAAAAAAAGAAAAAAGAACAGGTAATGAAAAAGAATTTAAAATGCCAGATACTTGTCCTGTCTGTGGTGGACCAGCAATAAGAGAAGAAGGAGAAGCTATAAAACGTTGTATTGGAATTGAATGTAGTGCAAAAGCTCTAAGAAATATAGTTCATTTTGCCTCAAAAGAAGGTATGGAAATTGATGGACTAGGATATAGCATAATAGAGCAGATGTTACAAAAAGGTTTAATTCACAATATTGCAGATTTATATACATTAAAAACTCAGGATATAGCATCTTTGAAAAAAAATGGTAAAAAATTTGCAAGTAACTTAATGGAATCAATAGAAAAGAGTAAAACAAGGGATTTGTTTAAATTAATAACTGCTTTAGGAATACGTCATGTAGGAGTAAAAGGAGCAAAGAGTTTAGCAAAAGTATATAAAGATTTAGATAATTTGATGAATGCAAGCATAGATGAATTAGCAAGTCAAAATGATGTGGGCGAAGTAACAGCTAAGAGTATATATGAATTCTTTAGACAAGAGCAAACTATTGATTTAATAAATAAATTGAAACAGGCTAATGTAAATACAAAAACAATTCAAGAAGATGAGGGAGATAGTCGCTTCGAAGGAAAAACTTTTGTATTAACAGGTTCTTTAGAAAAGTATACAAGAGAACAAGCACAAGATATAATTGAAAAATTTGGTGGTAAAACTTCAAGTTCTGTTTCTAAAAAAACTACTTACGTTTTAGCTGGAAGAGATGCTGGAAGCAAATTAATAAAAGCTCAAAATCTGGGAGTTCAAGTTATTTCTGAAGATGAATTTGAAAAAATGATAAATAAAGATGATTAATTCTTTAAATAAAGAAAGGAGATGTATGATTGTTTAAAGTATAAAACTTATCATACAAAAACAAAAAATGGATTCAGAATTTACATTTAAACAAATGGAGAAAAATTTAGATGATGGATATCAAATTTATTTCACATATGTTAGAAATAGATACTTAATATTTAAAACAAGTGAAAACTGCTATACACAAAAATTGCTAACAGAGGATCCAAAGAATCCTCAACCAAGACATGCAGTTATTACACATAGAAGGGTAAAAGAAATGTTTCCTTTTATGACTGATGTTGAATATAAAATTAGTAACAATGAAGTTAATTTTTAAACAAAAAGAGGTTGAATTTATATATGGATGTAATAGAGCAAGTAAAACAAAATAATTCTAATAAACAAATAGTTTTAGATGCAGTTAAGCAAAAAGGAGTTGCATTAGAATGGGCTAGTCGGAGATTTACAAGATGATAAAGAAGTAGTATTAGAAGCTGTTAAACAAGATGGGTGTGCACTTGAATTTGCAAGTGATAGGCTAAAAGATGATAAAGATATTTTATTGCAGGCAGTAGATAAATTAGGATGGGTTGCATGTTATGCAAGTGATAGATTAAAAGATGACAAAGAAGTTATATTAAAGGCGGTAAAAAATGATGGACAAATTTTGTATTATGCAAGCCAAAAGCTAAGAGCAGATAAAGAAGTAGTATTAGAAGCAGTTAAAAATAAAGCTATTATATTAAAATATGCAAGCAAGGAGCTTAGAAATGATAAAGATGTTGCAATTCAAAGCTTGATGCAAAATAAAAAATCTTTAAGCTACATCAGTGATGAATTAAAAAAAGATGAAGATATATTAAAAATATTAAATCCAGAAGAATGAAAATATTATGAATTAAAATAATATTTACACAGGAAAACTTTATATTTAAAACTATATTTATAAAGTATTCCTGTGTTTTTTACGTGAAAAATTTAAAAATTATAGTCCATTAGGATTTACATATAATGTTTTTTGATGAGTATAGATTACCATACCAGGTTTAGCACCATGTGGTTTTTTTACGTATTTAACAAATGTATAATCAACTGGAACGTTTGATGAAAGTTTAGCTTTTGAATAATAAGCTGCAAGTCCGAGCACATTTTTCTATTATTTCTGGGCTTGGAAATTTACTATCAATTTTTAAGATAACATGGCTTCCGTGGATATCTTTTGTATGAAACCATAAATCTGTTTTTTTAGCAAGCTTTGTGGTTAAATAATCATTTTGTTTATTATTTTTTCCTATATAGACTTGAAAATGATTTATGGTAGTACTAATAGGTTCTCCAATACTTATATATTTTTTTGAGGATACAGACTTTTTAATTTTTGTCTTAGAATTTTGTTTAATATTATCAAAAAGTTCACTATCAGAAATTTCACTATAAATTTCATTAATATCGTTAACATCTTTGGCTGTATCTAATTCGTAAATAATGCTTTCAATATAATTCAGTTCTTCTTTTGCTTCAGATTTTTGAATTGTAACAATTGCAAGTGCGTTTTTTAGCTTTCTATATTTTTTAAAATAATTTTTAGCATTATCAGAAGGAGAAAACCTCTTATCTAAAGGGATTTCAATTAATTCATTGTTATTATAATAATTTGGAAGACTAATTTTTTCCAAATTCTCGTTTCCCGTTCTATATAAATTTGCTGTTAACAATTCTCCGTAAAGCTTATAAATATCCATATTATCGCATTCGGTAAGCTTTCTATTAATATTTATTAATTTTTGATTAACCTTTTTTAAAGTATACAGCACAAGTTTAGATAAATTTTTTCGATACTCTGAAAAAATAAAATCATTTTCTTTTGAAAAATAGAAGTCATCAATAAACTCATTAATCTGTAATTCAGAAGTATTAGGGCATGTTTCATTTTGCAAAGTTAAACAATAATCATTCTGAAACATAGTGGGAATTACATTTGAAGTACCAAGATTATTTAAAATATTACTAATATATGAATGAAGCTTTGTACAATTTGATTTATTTATAGATAAATCAATTCCCAAGTACTGAATTGCTTTTTCAACAAATAATTTACTAATACCGTTAAATTTTAAACAAATAGCATCTTGAATAGATTCTTTGCCAGAAGATTCTAAAATTTCATAAAATTTTTCAGCATTTTGTATAGTATAAAAATCAAATTTATTACATGGAAGCATTTCATATTCATATGCAGGCATAATATTTCTATAAGAATTTGAGCTAATATCTAAATGTCTTAAACTATCTATTATTCTATTATTTTCATTTACTAAAATTATATTACTGTGTTTACCCATAAGTTCTATAATTAATTTTTTATGTGTTAAATCGTTTAATTCATTATAACCTTCAAGTTCCATAAAAATAATTCGTTCTAACCCAAGACTTTCTATTTTAACAATTTTAGAACCTATTAAATGTTTTCTAAGTAACATACAAAAACTATATGCACTAAATGGGTTAGGCTTTGTATGTGTGCTTAAATTTACTCTATATGAAGCAGGATTTATCACTAAATCAAGAAAATATCCTGTGCCGTTTTGAATATATACCTAATATAACTTCATTTTTATTAGGTTCAAAAACCTTATTAATTCTACCATTTAAAATTGATTTATTTAATTCAGAGACAACACCTTTAGTTACTATTCCATCAAATGACATAAAATTTCAGCTCTCCTTTCAAAAATATAATAATTATATAATATGAAAATATTATAATTTATATTAAAATTTTTTGTAAACTTGAATAAAATTTAGTCTGAATTGTAACATAAAAACTGCAAAACATCAAGTTTTATTCAAATTTCTATTGACATTAAAAACAATACTAGATTATAATACAGACAAAGTATATCATCAGAACAAATGCAATAAACAGAAGGGAGAAATGTAACATAATGGGCGAAAATAGTAATCTATGGGAGTCTACAAGAAATTATAACCTAATAGCAGATGAAGATTTGATTCGGAATGATTAAATCTGGTGATAAACAGGCTTTAGAGTATTTAATTTATAAATATAAAGAATTAGTAAATATGAAAGTTACAAGATATTTTATTATTGGTGCTGAAAAAGACGACATTGTTCAAGAAGGTTTAATTGGTCTTTTTAAAGCAATAAAAAATTTTGAGCCTGATAAACAAAATTCATTTAAAACATTTGCAAATTTATGTATTGAAAGACAACTAATTACAGCAATAAAAACATCTAATAGGCAAAAACATTCACCTTTAAATTCTTATCTATCATTAAATTTAGCAGCTTATGATAATGATGATACAGAAGGATCTTTAATGGAAATATTTAAATCTAATTTAATAGAAGATCCATTAGATACAATTACAAGGAAAGAATACTTTCAAAATCTAGAAAGTACAATAGATAAATCTTTAAGTGACTTTGAAAAACAAGTACTACATAGATACTTAAATGGAGAGTCATATGTAAAAATTGCAGAAAAGTTAAATACGCAAGTTAAATCAATAGATAATGCAATTCAAAGAATACGAAAAAAAGCAATAAAAAATATAGATTATTAAAGAATGAATTTATTCATTCTTTATAGATGCTTCTATAGCTCAGGAGGTAGAGCACTACCTTGGTAAGGTAGAGGTCACCGGTTCGAATCCGGTTAGAAGCTCCATTTGAAATCAACTTACGGGCTTAATTGTTCGTGAGTTTTTATTTTATGATATACTAATTTGAACAATTAATAGATTAATTAATAAATATAGGAATGTTTTTTAAATATTTTTCCAAAAAACATATATTTTATAAAAACTATTGTAAAAAAATAAAAATTATGTTATTTATATATTGATAAATTAATCAAAAACATATATTTAATAAACAACCAATTGAGTATATAACTCTTTTGGTTGTTTCGAAGTAAAAAAATGGAGGAATTTAATCTTGGAACTAAAAAAAAGAAATAGATTTAAATTTAAGATGATTATACTAATTAGTTTAATAATTGGTATAGATATATTAATACTATTTTCTATTTCCTTATTTTCTGTACGAGGTCAAAGTGAGGAGATTTCTAAATTCTATGTAAATGAAACAAAATTAAATACACAAGAGGTATTATATACTATAAAAGCAGATGATGAGGAAGAAAAAAAGGAAAATATAGAAGAACAAAACTATCAAACAGGTGAGCAAGAATATTTCTTAAAAGTAAATTATACGGCTCAAACTGTTACTGTTTATGGAAAAGATGAAAATGGATATTATTCTAAACCACTTAAAGTTATGCTATGTTCAACTGGAACTAATACTCCTAAAACTGGAACCTATAAAATAACATATTTTAAAAAGGAGTGGTTGGCACTTCAAGGAAAAGTTTATGGACAATATTGTACACAAATTGTAGGAGATATATTATTTCATTCTGTACCGTATTTAGAGTATGGAAATCCAGAAAGTTTAGAATACTGGGAATATGATAAACTTGGACAAGAGGCATCTTTAGGTTGTATAAGACTTACAGTTAAAGACGCAAAATGGATTTTTGATAATTGTAATGCAGGTACAAAAGTTGAATTTTATTCATCAGATAATCCAGGACCACTTGGCAAACCAGAAATTGAAAAAATATCACAAAATGAAGAATTAAGAAATTGGGATCCAACAGATGAAAAAGAACAAAATCCTTGGATACCATATTTAGAAGAAAGAAAAAATAAAATAGAAGAATTAAATAAAGTAATAAAAATAATACAAAAAGTATCAAAAATAATGAAAATGTAAAAACATAAAGGAGAGGACGATTATAATGAAAATTGGTATAGTAGGTTTACCAAATGTAGGTAAAAGTACATTGTTTAATGCAATTACAAAAGCAGGAGCTGAATGCGCAAATTATCCATTTTGTACAATCGAACCAAATGTTGGAGTAGTTCCAGTACCAGATGAGAGATTAGATGAACTTGCAAAAATTTATAACCCACAAAAAATAACTCATGCTATTATTGAGTTTGTTGATATTGCAGGACTAGTAAAAGGTGCAAGTAAAGGAGAAGGACTAGGAAATAAATTTTTATCACACATAAGAGAAGTCGATAGCATAATTCAAGTTGTAAGATGTTTTGAAAATCCTAATGTTGTTCATGTAGATGGTAGTATTAATCCGATAAGAGACATTGAAACTATTAATTTGGAGTTAATTTTTTCTGATCTAGAAACAGTAGATAAAAGATTAGACAGAGCAAAAAAACAATTAAAAGCAGACAAGAAATATCAAGAAGAAATTCAAGTTTTAGAAAAAATAAAAGAAGCCTTAGAAAATGGAAAAGGTGCTAGAAGTGTTTCATTAACTGAAGAAGAAAGTGAATATATAAAAGATGCTTTTTTATTAACTATGAAACCAATTCTATATATTGCAAATATTTCCGAAGAAGATATGGAACATCCAGAAAATAATAATAATTATAGTAAAGTAGTTGAATATGCAAAAAATGAAAATGCAGGTGTAATACCATTATGTATAAAAATGGAAGAGGAACTTTCAGGGCTAGAAGGCGAAGATAAAGCTGAAATGCTAAATGCTTTAGGGCTAGATGAGTCTGGATTAGACAAAGTAATAAAAGCAAGTTATAGCTTATTAGGTTTGATGTCTTTTTTAACTGCTGGAGAGCCAGAAGTAAGGGCGTGGACTATAAAAAAAGGAACAAAAGCTCCACAAGCTGCAGGAAAGATTCATTCTGACATTGAAAGAGGTTTTATAAAAGCAGAAGTGGTTTCATATGATGATTTAATAAAAGAAGGCTCTATGGTGTCAGCGAAGGAGAAAGGATTAGTTAGATCTGAAGGAAAAGAATATGTTATGCAAGATGGAGATGTTGTTTTATTTAGATTTAATGTTTAATGTAATTTTTTATTCTAAGAAATATATAAAATAAAAAAATCACTATAATTAAGTAAAAAAAGATAAAAACAAAATTTTAAAAAAAATAAGTATTTTTTATTGACGAAAAATTAAATTAAGTGTAAAATAAAGAAGAAATGATAATTGTCTATAATAAAATCTAGAATTAAAATAAGTATATAGATAATAATATAAGTAAATCAAAAGAAAAAGGAGAGATGGGGAAATGAGAAAAACAGTAAAACTTATTATTACATGTTTAGTAATGTTAGCTGTAGGAGCAGTTACAGCAAATTTGTCATTTGCGGCGGAAAATGCAACAATAGACTTTGAAAAGCTATTGGAAGAAAATAACTCAGAATCTATTGAACAAATTGAAGAGGAAAAACCACAAGAACAAACTCAAACACAAGAACAAATAAAAACAGAAAATAATAATGCAGAAGAAAATAATACAAAAAATAATGAAGAAAAGAAAGAACCAGAAACAATACAAGAAGAAACTAAAACGACTGAAGACACAAAAACTGAAACAACAGATGATACTAAATTACCACAGACTGGTATAACAGAAAATTATATAATTGCATTTTGTGTAATTGGGTTAGGAGCTGTGGCAATGTTTGCATATAAAAAAGCTAAAAATTATAATATAAAATAAATTAGTATTATAAAAAGGCCATCTATTAGTAGATGGTTTTTTATTTTTATATAGAATATAGTAAAATAGTACTCAAATTTTAGATTATATCACACACATAAAATATCTATATTATTTTATTTATCTGCTATTATAAAGATTATTTTATAAAAACTATAAAACAGTAATAAATTTTTAAAAAAATTTTAAAAAAATACTGCAAAATTGATATAATATATGTTACAATAGCAAAAGATAAAAATGTAAGGAGAGTGCATAAAAACTATGGAAGAAATAAAGTATAAAAGAGTATTACTAAAATTAAGTGGAGAAGCTTTAGCGGGTGAAGAAAAAACAGGTATTTCAGCTAGCGTAATAGAAGGAATATGTATGCAAGTAAAACAAATATTAGAACTTGGAGTAGAGGTGGCAATAGTAGTTGGAGCAGGAAATTTTTGGCGTGGTAGATATGGAAAAGAAATGGAAAGAACCACATCAGATTATATGGGAATGCTTGCAACAACAATGAATGCATTAGCACTTCAAGATGCATTAGAAACTAGAGGAATGTACACAAGGGTTCAAACTGCAATTGAAATGAGAGAAGTTGCAGAACCATACATTCGTAGAAAAGCTGTAAAACATTTAGAAAAAGGAAGAGTAGTAATATTTGCTTGTGGTTCTGGAAATCCATATTTTACAACAGATACAGCAGCAGCATTAAGAGCAGCTGAAATTAATGCAGATGTTATTTTAGTTGCTAAAACTATAGATGGAGTATACTCAGCTGATCCAAAGATTGATAAAACAGCAATAAAATTTGATGAAATTACATATCTAGATATTCTAAATAAAGATTTAAAGGTAATGGATTCAACGGCAATATCTTTATGCAAAGATAATAAGATTCCTTTAATAGTTTTTGCTATGGATAACCCAGAAAATATTGTAAAAGTTGTTAAAGGAGAAAAAATAGGAACTTTAGTAAAATAAAAAGGAGAGAAGAAATTATGGATTTTAATGAAATTAAAGAAAAAATGAATAAAACAATTAGTGTATATGAAGAAAATTTGGCAGAGATAAGAGCTGGTCGTGCAAATCCAGCAATATTAAATAAAATAAAAGTAAATTATTATGGAGTGCCAACTCCAATTAGTCAAGTAGCTGGAATTTCAGTGCCAGAAGCAAGACTTATTGTTATACAACCATGGGACATGGGAATTTTAAAAGAAATAGAAAAAGAAATTTTAAAATCTGATATTGGTATTAACCCAAATAATGATGGTAAAGTAATAAGATTAAATTTCCCAGAACTTAGTGAAGAAAGAAGAAAAGAAATTGTAAAAGAAGTTAAGAAAATAGCAGAAGAAACTAAAATTGCAATTAGAGCAATTAGAAGAGATTCAATAGATTCAGCTAGAAAAATGGAAAAATCAAGTGAAATAACTGAAGACGAACTAAAATCTTCAGAAGAAGAAATTCAAAAAATAACAGATAGCAAAATAGAAGAAATAGATAAAATACTTGAAAATAAAGAAAAAGAAATTATGAATGTATAAAAAGGTGATAAAAATGGATTTTAAAGAAATGCTACTTAATAAAATCAGTAATGTGGATGTTGAATTAAAAAAATATTTAAAAGAAACAAATTGCCCAGAAGGAACATTAAATGAAGCAATGCGGATATAGTCTTCTTGCTGGAGGAAAGCGTTTAAGACCAATTTTAATATCATCTACATACGAGCTTTTTAAAAAAGATTCTACAAAGTGCATTCCTTTTATGGTTGCAATGGAAATGGTTCATACTTTTTCACTTATTCATGATGATCTACCTGCAATTGATAATGATGATTATAGAAGAGGAAAACTTACTAATCATAAAAAATTTAATGAAGCAACCGCAATACTTGCAGGAGATTCATTATTAAACAATGCATATCTTATTATTTTAGAGGATATTATTAATAGTAAAGATGAAATAGAAAAAGCAAGAAAGACTTTAGCTTTGAAGGAACTTTCATATGGAATTGATAGAATGATTGCAGGAGAATATGTTGATACTGAATATGAAGGTAAACAAATATCTAGTGATTATTTAGAATATATGCATAAAAATAAAACAGGAGCATTGATAAAATCTGCTGTAAAAATAGGCGCAATTCTTGGTGGAGCAAAGAATGAAGACATAGAAAAATTAACAAACTATGCTGAGAAAATAGGTCTAGCATTTCAAATTAAAGATGATATTTTATCTGAAATAGGAGATGAAAAAGTATTAGGAAAACCTGTAGGAAATGATAGAGAAAAAGGAAAATGTACATATGTTACAAAATATGGATTAGATGAAGCTGAAAAAATGCTATCTAATCAAATTGAAGAAGCTATAGAATGTATAAAAGAATATGAAACAGAAGATGAATTTTTAAGCAATTTAGCTTTATATATAAAAAATAGAAACAAATAAGGAGAAAATAAAATGAGCAATTTAGAAAACGGCTATCCAGAACACATTGCAATTATTATGGATGGAAATAGAAGATGGGCAAGAAAACAAAATTTAGCAGTAAAAGAAGGTCATAAAAGAGGAGCAGAAACATTAGAAAAAATTGCAAAATATTGCAATAAAATCGGAATAAAGTACTTAACAGTTTATGCATTTTCTACAGAAAATTGGAAAAGAAGTAAAGAAGAGGTAGGAGCTTTAATGTTATTATTGAAAAATTATTTAAGTGATTTTTCAAAAAGAGCAGATACGGAAAATATAAAAATAAAAGTTTTAGGAGATATTTCACCATTAGACAAAGGATTACAAAAAAGCATTGAAAAAGCAATTGAAAGGACTAAAGCCAATACCGGACTTACTCTAAATATTGCTTTTAATTATGGTGGAAGAGATGAAATAACAAGAGCTGTAAAGGCAATAGCAACAAAAGTAAAAAATAACGAAATTAATATTGATGATATTGATGAACAATTAATTTCGGATAATTTATATACAAAAAACCAGCCAGACCCAGATTTATTAATTAGAACTAGTGGAGAGATAAGAACAAGTAATTTTTTACCATGGCAACTTGCATATACTGAGTTTTGCTTTGTAGAAAAATATTGGCCAGATTTTGAAGAAGGAGATTTATTAGAGACAATACATATATATCAAAAGAGAAATAGAAAATTTGGAGGAAAATAATTTATGAACTTAAAAAGAATTTTAACTGCTGTAATTGGTTTACCATTTATTGTTATGACATTAGTATTTGCAAATATATATATTGTTGATTTGGTATTTGCTTTAATTGCAATAATGTGCTTACATGAATACATGTTTAGTTTTAAAGAAAAAGCAAAACCAGTTTTTTGGGTAGGCTACATAGCATGTTTATTAATATCCATAATAAACATAATTCCAGAACAATACAAAGTAATAACAACTCAGGTATCAATTTGCACTATTATTGCCATTTTATTTACTCAAAGTATTATAACAAATATGAAATATTCTATTCTTGATATAGCTATTACTTTGTTTGGAATATGCTATATACCACTGTTTTTAATATATATACCAAAGACAATAGGGGCTGAGAATGGAAATATATTAATTTGGTATCTTTTCATTGCTTCATGGGGAACTGATATATTTGCATATACAATAGGAAAAAAATTTGGAAAACATAAATTTAGTAAAATAAGCCCAAATAAATCAATAGAAGGCTGTATAGGAGGAGCGGTTGGTGCAATATTAATAGCACTAATTTATACATATGCAATAAATAAATTCTTTGGAATGAACATTAATTATGTATTTATAAGCGGTATTGCTTTATTACTTAGTATAATTGGGCAAATTGGAGATTTTGCGGCATCTAGTATCAAACGATATGTAGGAATAAAAGATTTTAGTAATTTACTTCCAGGACATGGTGGAATGCTAGATAGATTTGACAGTTTAATTTTTATTGCTCCTTTTGCATATTTTTTATTAGTTTTATTATAAAATAGATTAAAAACTATATTTAAACATTTAAAGACATATGGAGGAAATAATATTGATATCTTTTTTGATTAATGCAATTAAAGTTATTTTTTTACTAGGATTATTGGTTTTCATACATGAAGGAGGACATTTTCTCGTTGCCAAGTTATGCAAAGTGAAAGTAAATGAATTTGCAATTGGATTTGGCCCCACCATTTGGAAAAAACAAGGCAAAGTAACCAAGTATGCTCTTAGATTAATTCCACTTGGCGGATTTGTTAGTATGGAGGGTGAAGAAGAAAGATCGGAAAATGAAGGCTCTTTTAGTAAGGCAAGCATTCCAAAAAGAATAGCAATTGTTGTTGCACGGTGGTATGGTAAATATTATATTTGGACTTATAATTTATTTTTGTTTAATGACAACAAATGGAAACTTTACAACCAATCAAATAGATTCATTAATTCCAGATTATGGTGCACAAATAGCTGGAATAAAAGTAAATGATCGAATATTAAAAATAGATAACAAAAAAATAAGAGTAAAAGAAGATATAAATGAAGCAATACAAAAATCAAATGGAGATGTTGTTTCAGTTCTTATAGAAAGAAATGGGCAAAAAATAGAGTACAAAGTAAAGCCAAATGCAATTAAATATAAAGAAACAGGAATCTATCTAGAAAGTAAATCTTCTACAGAGATTATTGGAATCGAGCCTAATAGTCCAGCTGAACATGATGGTTTAGAAATTAAAGATAAAATTATGAAAGTAAACGGGCAAGATGTTGAAAATGATACAAGCAAGTTAATTAGTATTATAAATAATAATGAAGATGAAAAAGTTAAATTTACTATTAATAGGAAAGGTCAACAAAAAGAAATAATTATAAATACAACAGAAAAAAATATATATTATTTAGGGATAAATTTAAAACAAGCAGACGATACTGTACTGAATCGAATTTATTATGCTTCAAATAAAACATTAGATTTTGCGTCTTCTATTGTTCAAAATTTAAAAAAATTATTAACAGGAGAAGTATCGAAAAATCAATTAATGGGACCGGTTGGAATTTCAAGTGTTGTATCCAATACAGACGGAATTAGAAATTATATATACATTTTAGCGTTAATCTCTTTATCACTAGGCGTTACAAATTTACTTCCATTTCCACCTTTAGATGGAGGTAAAGTAGTAATTTTATTAATAGAATTAATAAGAAAAAAGCCTTTAAAAGAAAAAACAGAAATGACATTACAAACATTAGGGTTTACAATGCTGATAGTATTATCAATTTATATTACGTATAATGATATTTTAAGAATTCTATAGGAGTGATAGGAAATATGGCTGAAGAAAAAGTATTAAAAATTGTAAAATCAAAATTTAATGGAATGTGTGAATTATTACAAAAGGCATGGCTTATAATATTGTTATTTATTTTTTTAATTATTCCTACTATAATATATGGAACTTATTTTCTGTATATATTATCTATTGTTGTTTTTATTATTGTACTATCTATATATATGTTTTTTAGATGTGAACAATATAAAGCATTTGAATATGTTTTTTATAAAGATAAATTAAAATTTAATTCTAACTTTTTTAATGTGGAAAATAAAACTATAAAGTATAACAATATAATAGAAGTAAAATATAAGCAATCGGTAATACAAAGATTTTTTGGATTAGGTGATATAATTATCAATACTAGTGCAGAAAATGGATTGAATAATGGAATAACAATTACTTCAGTTAAAAATGTTGAAAATTTATATGAAGAAATAAATTTAATTGTTAATAAATAAAAGTTTTTAATCATTCATAACTAAAACGTTATGAATGATTAATTATAAAAAGGGGATTAGATTAAAAGATGGAACAAGTTGTACAAAAAAAACTTAAAGAAATATTTAAAGATTTTAATTTTAATAGTAATATCTTAAATTCTAAAATCCAATGCATTAATTTATATAAAAAAACAAGTAGGCTTGAAATAAAAATAAATATATCAGAACCAGTTAAAATAAAAGATATAGGAGCATTTGAAAAATTTTTAATAAAACGATTTATGTTAAAAGATGCAATTGTTTTAGTTGAATATGATCAAAATGCAGAAAATGATTTTGTTTCTGAATGGAATAATATAGTAGATTATATAGCTTACAAACATCCACTAACAAAGGCAATACTAAGAAATAGTAGTGTAAAAAAAGATGGAAATATAATCAAAATTAATTTAATATATATGGGTGCAGATATTTTGTATGCACAAAAAATTGATGAAATATTATCAAATATAATCGATAGGATTTTTTCCGAAAAATGTAAAATTATTTTTGAAGATAACAAATCAGAAGAAAGTAAAAATACATATTTTGAATCTGCAAAAATAATTCAAGAAGAAACAATTAAACAATTCCAAAATGAATTAAATAGTTTAAAAGAAAAAAAGGAAGAAAAGAAACAAGAGGAAGAACAAAATCCAAGTGATGTATCCAAAGAGCCTAAAAATGACAGTAAAAATTCGGATGAACAAGAAGAAAAAGAGATAACACCATTAATTCTTGGTAGAAATCAAAATATAAAAGAACCACTTACAAAAGTAATTGATGTATCTATTGATAGTGGTAAAATAGCATTAGAAGGAGAAGTAATTAATACAGATTCAAGAGAACTTAAAAGTGGTAAATTTTTATTTATGTTTGATTTATATGATGGTACTAGCACTATTACTTGTAAATCATTTATTGAAAAAGAAAAATTCAAAGATGTATCTGGTAGAATAAAAGATGCAAAAGGAATTAAAATTGGAGGAACTGCACAATTTGATCCATTTGCAAAAGAACTTGGCGTAATTGCAAATACAATTGTTGAAACATCCGGAATAAAAAGAAAAGAAAGAAAAGATGAAGCAAAAGTAAAAAGAGTTGAACTTCATATGCATACTCAAATGAGCCAAATGGATGGAATGACATCCGCAAAAGACCTAATAAAAAGAGCAATGAAGTGGGGGATGAAGTCTATTGCAATTACTGACCATGGTGTAGTACAAGCCTTTCCAGAGGCACACAAATTATTGGGATTTGATAATCCAGATATGAAAATAATTTATGGTGTAGAGGCATATCTAGTTCCAGATAGAACTCCATGTGTATCATTCCCAAGAAAACAAGATATAGATACTACATATTGTGTGCTCGACTTAGAAACTACAGGATTTTCTTTCCGTACAGAAAAAATAACTGAAGTTGGAATTATGAAAGTGAAAAATGGAGAGGTTATTGATGAATTTTCTTGTTTTGTAAACCCAGAAAAACCAATTCCGCAAAGAGTAGTTGAAGTCACAAATATTACAGATGAAATGGTAAAAGATGCTGATACTATAGATAAGATTATGCCAAAAATAATTGAATTTGTTGGTGATAGTGTTCTAGTTGCTCATAATGCAGATTTTGATATAGGATTTTTAAAATATAATGCTAAAATATTAGGATTATCATTAGAAAATACATATTTAGATACATTGCGTTTAGCAAAAGCTTTATTTCCAGACTTCAAGAAATATAAATTAGGAATAATTGCTGATAATTTAGGAATTAAAGTTGAAGTTGCACATAGAGCATTAGATGATGTTGATACTACCGTAAAAGTTTTAAAAGTAATGCTAGATATGTTAAAAGAAAAAGGTGTAAAAAATATAAATGATATAGATAATGTTACATGTGGAAATGCAGACTACAAGCGCTTACCAAGTTACCATGCAATAATTTTAGCTCAAAATTATGTAGGACTTAAAAATTTGTATAAACTTGTTTCTTTATCGCATTTGCATTATTTTTACAAAAAGCCACGTATCTTAAAATCATTATATAAAAAGTACTCAGAAGGATTGATTTTGGGAAGTGCTTGTGAAGCTGGAGAATTATATAGAGCAATAATTGCAGGAAAATCTGACGAAGAAATAGAAGAAATTGCAAAGGACTATGATTATTTAGAGATTCAGCCAATTGGAAATAATATGTTCATGGTTAGAAATGAAACAGTTCCAGATACTAAAGCATTGGAAGATATAAACAAAAAGATAGTAGCACTTGGTGAAAAACTACAAAAATTAGTTGTTGCAACATGTGATGTTCATTTTATGGATCCAGAAGATGAAATTTATAGACGAATTTTAATGGCTGGACAAGGCTTTGATGATGCAGATCAGCAAGCTCCACTTTATTTACGTACAACAGAAGAGATGCTAAAAGAATTTGAATATCTTGGAGAAGAAAAGGCATACGAAGTAGTAGTTGAAAATACAAATAAAATTTCAGATATGTGTGAGAAAATAAGCCCAATATCTCCAGAAAAATGTCCACCACATATTGACGGATGTGAACAAACAATAAGAGATATTGCTTATAAAAAAGCACATGAATTATATGGTGAGCAATTACCGCAAATTGTTGAAGAAAGACTATCTAAGGAACTTGAGTCTATTATAAAAAATGGTTTCTCAGTTATGTATATTATTGCACAAAAACTTGTGTGGAAATCTAATGAAGATGGATATATAGTTGGTTCAAGAGGATCTGTTGGTTCATCTTTTGCAGCATATGCAACTGGAATTACTGAGGTTAATTCTCTTCCACCACATTATCGTTGCCCAGAGTGTAAATACTCAGACTTTTCTGATTATGGATATCAGTGTGGATTTGATCTTCCAGATAAGAACTGTCCAAAATGTGGACACAAATTAATAAAAGATGGAATAGATATTCCTTTTGAAACCTTTTTAGGGTTTAATGGAGACAAAGAGCCTGATATAGACCTTAACTTTTCTGGAGAATATCAAGCAAAAGCACATAGGTATACTGAAGTTATATTTGGAAAAGGAACAACATTTAAAGCTGGAACAGTAGGTACTGTTGCAGATAAAACAGCATATGGATATGTAAAAAAATATTATGAGGAGCGTGCAATACCAATAAATAATGCGGAGGTATTAAGAATTGCTAAGGGGTGTACAGGAATAAAAAGAACTACAGGACAGCATCCAGGACGGAATTATTGTTGTTCCAAAAGGAAGAGAAATATATGAATTTACACCAGTACAACATCCAGCAGATGATCCGAATTCAGATATTATTACTACACATTTTGATTATCACTCAATCGACCAAAACCTATTAAAGTTAGATATTTTAGGTCATGATGATCCAACAATGATAAGAATGCTATTTGACTTAACTGAAATTGATCCAACTAAAGTTCCATTAGATGATAAAGAAACAATGAGTATTTTTAGCTCAACTAAGGCATTGGGAGTTACACCAGAGCAAATTAGAAGTGAGGTTGGAAGTTACCGGAGTACCAGAATTTGGAACAAAATTTGTAAGAGGAATGCTTGTTGATACAAAACCTACAACATTTGATGAATTAATTCGTATATCAGGTTTATCACATGGTACTGATGTATGGCTTGGAAATGCGCAAAGCTTAATTGAAGCAGGGACTGTTACATTAAATGAGGCTATTTGTTGTAGAGATGATATTATGATTTATCTAATAAAAAAAGGTGTACCACCAAATCATGCATTTAAAATAATGGAAACGGTGCGTAAAGGAAAGGCACTAAAAGACCCAGCAAAATGGGCAGAATATGTTGAATTAATGAAAGAACATGATGTTCCAGATTGGTATATTAAATCATGTGAAAAGATTAAATACATGTTCCCAAAAGCACATGCTGCAGCATATGTAACAAATGCCTTTCGTATAGCATGGTTTAAGGTCCATGAGCCAAAAGCTTATTATACTGCCTATTTTACAATTAGAGCAGATGAATTTGATAGTGACATTATGTGTCATGGAGAAGAAAGAGTTAAAAATAAAATGAAAGAGATTGATCTTGCAGGAAATGGTGCATCTACTAAAGACAAAAACATGTACGCAATCTTGGAACTTGTTTTGGAAATGTATGAAAGAGGTATAAACTTCTTACCAATCGATTTATATAAATCTCATGCAACTAAATTTCAAATAGAAGAAGAAGGAATAAGACCACCATTAAATAGTATACCAGGACTTGGAACAGTTGCTGCTCTAGGAATTGAAGAAGCTAAAAAAGATGGAAAATTTATGTCTATTGATGATTTAAAGATTCGATCGAAGATTGGAAAATCGGTTATTGAAATGTTACAAAATGCAGGATGTCTTAAAGGAATGAGTCAAAGTAATCAAATGAGTTTATTTGGCTAAATGTTAAAGTTTAGAAGGGAGTAATGAAATTGATTGGAATAGTTAGTTTTTCCGATATCTTTTCAATTAGAAATATTATAATTTATTTTATTTTAATTAATATTATTGCTTTTTTAGCTATGTGGATCGATAAATCTAAGGCTAAAAAAGGTGCATGGAGAATTAAAGAATCTACTCTTTTTACTCTTGTACTGCTTGGAGGAGGAATTGGAGGCATTGCTGGAATGTATTGTTTTAGGCATAAAACGAAAAAACTCTATTTTACTATTGGATTTCCAGTCATTCTAATATCTGAAATTGTGCTTACTATTTATGCTATAATTAAATTTTTATAATAATTAATATTAAGGGTTTTTTGGAAAAGTTATATAAATTTTTTCTAGAAAGCTCTTAATTTTTGTCAGAAACTCTTAGCTAAAAGATTTATTTTTAAATTAATATTTGCAAATTTAAAAAGTTATATCAAATATTAATATGCAAATATTTATTCGATAAACATAAAGAAAGAGCGTAAAACACTAAAAAAACAAACAAATAATCTGTTGAAAAGTATGTGAATAAAATATAAAACAAAAACTAGTTATATCAGTTATTCACAGACTTATCCACATTATCCACAACAATATATATTGCAAATGTATTGGTTAATTTTGTAACATTTGGAAACATAATATAGGCAAATCGTAATATAATAGAAATATAATTGTAAAAATAGCAGCAAAAAACAACCCAAGGTGATATAAAAATGGAAAAACTGACATGGATTGACAAAGTTATATAAACACATAATTATATGAAGAAAATAATTACTGCTTAAATAAGAAAATTCTAAAAGAGGTGAAGTAGTCAAAATATAAAACAATAAATAAAAAACTTTACATAACAACAAAAAAGTGATAAAATGAAGATATAAGAAATTTAAAAAAATGACCAAATAACAACAAGGAGTATGATACTTTATGAAAAACAGTAACAATAATAGTGTAGCATTGGCCTTCTCTGGGGGAGGATCAAAAGTTATTCAATTTGCTAATATTTTAAGTATTTTGAATAAAAATAAAATTAATGTTACAGCAGTAAGTGGTATTAGTTCAGGTGCATTCATTGCAGTATTAATTGCAGCAGGATATACGGGGAAAGAAGTCTCTTGTATATTGCAAGAAAATTATGCAAAATTTAACAAGTTGAATTTTCATCCTAGATGGAGGAAGTCTTATGGTTTATTTAGTAATGACCATATAAGAGACATTGTAAATTCAGCTTGTGCAGCTAAAAATATTTTCAAGATGGCAGATTTTCCAATGCCTATACAGCTAGTTGCTTATGATGTATTGGAGAATCGGAAGGTTTATTTTACCAATAAGCCAATTGAAGGTGAATACTGTATATTAACTTGCACTCCAGGTGATGCTGCAGCAGCAACAGCGGCACTTCCAATTGTATATAATGGGAAAATTATATATGATGATGATGGGAAAGAAATACTTTGCTCAGATGGAGGAGCACGAGGAAACATTGCTGTAAAATCTTTAAGACATGTAGTTAAAGATGATATTATAGCTTGTAGTTATGAAATTATTAGAAAAAAGCCTACAGGACTTATGTCGATTGGATGTACTTTGGTTATGGGCAATGCATGGATTTTAACTGAAATGGAAAAATCAAGTGCGAATTATAATTTCATAATTCGGAATCCAAATGCGAAAGTTTTGGATCGAGGTGGCAAACATCTTAATGAATACGTAAAAAATGGAGACGTGCAAATTGAAGAACAAATGAGGCTATTTTTGAAAGGAAGGTAATATATGTCATTTTGACGATTAAGAATTTATATCTTAATCGTCTTTTTAAATACCCAATTTTATATTCTTGAACCGAAAGAAAAGCTATTTGTAGATATTTTTTAGTGTTAGCCTTGACAAACAAATTATATGGTTGTATAATGTTAACCGAAGTTAACAAAAGGAGAGAAAAAATGGTATCAAAGGCATTGGAAGAATATATAAAAACAATGTACGTTTTAAAGAAACAAAATGGAAACATACGAGTTACAGATATTGCAAATAAAATGAATTGTACTAAACCAAGTGTAAACAAAGCACTAAACAATTTAAAGGAAAATGGTTTAGTAAATTATGAATCATATGGAACAATTGAAATAACAAAGAAGCGGAGAAGACTTAGCAAAAAAGATATTAGAAGCATATGACATAGTATATTTATTTTTGAAAGACGTTTTAAATTTGAAATCGGAAGATGCAAAAAATGAAGCTGAGAAAATAAAATTTACATTATCGGATGATACTATAAATAAGCTCGCAAAATATGTTCATAAAGTTTTAGATTTAAATAATCTAGATTGTAATTATGATATAAACAAAGAATCGTGTAGACAATGTCTAAGAAGAACGTCTATAAGAAAGATAGATAGTTTAGAAAATTAAAAAATATAGATTAGAAAGGAATTAGAAAATATATGAGTAACAAGCTATTAGAAATAAAAGATTTAAATGTAAAAGCAGAGGAAAAGGAGATATTAAAAGGAATTAATCTAAAAATAAATAAGGGAGAAATTCATGTAATAATGGGACCAAATGGTTCTGGAAAAACAACAACAGCAAATGCAATTTTAAATAATCCTATGTACGTAAAAGAAAAAGGAAGTATTATATTTGAAGAAGAAGACATAACAAATTTAAAAACAGATGAAATTGCAAGAAAAGGAATTTTTATGTCTTTTCAATTACCAGAAGAAATACCTGGAATATCTGTTACAAACTTTTTAAAGTATGCTAAAAATAAAGTAACAGGAAAACCAGTAAAGATTTTTGAATTTAAAGATGAATTAAAAAAATACATGGAGAATTTAAATATGGATTCTAAAAATATGGAAAGAAGCCTAAATGTTGGTTTTTCGGGTGGAGAAAAAAAGAAAAATGAAATATTGCAAATGCTTGTATTGAATCCAAAACTTGCTATTTTAGATGAAACAGATTCTGGATTAGATGTTGATGCTATAAAAACAGTATCAAAGGGAATTGAAATGTTTAAAAACAACGAAAACAGTATTTTAATTATAACTCATAATACAAAAATATTAAGTAGTCTAAAAGTAGATTATGTTCATGTATTAGTAAACGGAAAAATAGTAAAAACTGGTGGTCAAGAGCTTGCAAGAGAAATTGAAGAAAATGGATATGCACAATATAAGTAAAACGCTAGACAATTAAAAACATCATACATGTGCTTTGAGCCTACTATAATTTAATAGTATACTATAAGAATAAAAAAGTAAAATACAGAAAGGAAAGTTTGAATGTCTAAAACTAATATTGAGGATATAAATAGAAATATTTATGATATAAGAAATAAAGATGATTATGATTTTAAAGTTAAAAAAGGATTAACTAAAGAAATAATAGAAGAAATATCAAAACAAAAAAATGATCCAGATTGGATGAGAGAGTTTAGATTAAAAGCATTGGAGGTTTATAATAAATTAGAACTTCCAAGCTGGGGACCTGATATTTCAGAACTTAATATGGATGAAATTGCAACATATGTAAGACCAAAAACAAAATTAAATAATTCATGGGAAGATGTGCCAGAAGATATAAAAAATACATTTGATAAACTAGGAATACCAGAGGCAGAAAAGAAATCTCTAGCAGGAGTTGGCGCTCAGTATGATTCAGAAGTTGTATATCATAGCATGAAAGAAGATTTAATAAAACAAGGTGTAATATATACTGATATGGAAACAGCTGTAAGAGAGTATCCAGAACTTGTAAAAGAGCATTTTATGAAGTGTGTTCCTATATATGACCATAAATTCGTTGCATTACATGGAGCAGTATGGTCTGGTGGGTCATTTGTATATGTTCCAAAAGGAGTAAAGGTTGACATACCACTTCAATCATATTTTAGGCTTAATTCACCAGAGTCAGGACAATTTGAACATACGTTAATAATTGTAGATGAGGGTGCTTATCTTCATTTTATAGAAGGATGTAGTGCACCTAAATATAATAAAGTAAATTTACATGCTGGTTGTGTTGAATTATATGTAAAAGATAATAGTTACTTGAGATATTCAACAATAGAAAACTGGTCAAAAAACATGCTTAATTTAAATACTAAAAAGGCTATTGTTGGAAAAAATGCGCAAATTGATTGGGTTACTGGTTCCTTCGGCTCTAAAATATCAATGTTATATCCAATGAGTATATTAAATGGAGAAGGAGCAAAAACAGAGTATACTGGAATTTCATTTGCGGGAAAGGGACAGAATTTAGATAATGGATTTAAGGCAGTTCATAATTCTCCAAATACTTCTAGTATAGTTAATGCTAAATCTATTTCAAAAGATGGAGGTAAATGTACTTATCGTTCACTTATTAGAATAAATGAAAATGCAAAAAATTCAAAATCATCAGTTTCTTGTGAATCACTTATGTTAGATGATATATCAGTATCTGATACAATACCAGTAAATGATATTAGAACAGATGACGTTGAATTTTCACATGAAGCTAAAATTGGAAAAATTAGTGATAAAACAATATTTTATTTAATGAGTAGAGGATTGTCGGAAGAGGATGCTAAATCTATGATTGTGCGTGGATTTGCATATCCAATTTCAAAAGAGCTTCCAGTAGAATATGCAGTAGAAATGAATAACTTAATTAATTTAGAACTAGAAGGAGCAATAGGATAATAAGAAAGGATTAGGAATATGGGAATTTTAAAATTAAATGAAACACCTGTTAGAACTTCAAGAAATTTTAATATTAATAACATTAAATTAGACGATGTTGAAATTCCAGAAAATATTGGGAGTTTTGATAATGTGGAAATAATAAATAGCACTTCCGAAATAACAGTAGAAAAAAGCAATAATAACTTTAACTTAACTTATGGAATAGGTGATATACTTGTAAAAAAAGTAAAAGAAGAAGCAAATCAAAACTTGAAATTAGTTATTAATAATAAAAATAATGATGCAACTAAGCTAAATTTTAAATTTGATAATCAAAATTTTAATTTGTTAGAAAATATAGAAATTATTGCAAATGAAAATTCTAAATCAACTGTGATTTTGAAATATGAATCGGATGAAAATACAAAATGTTTTCATAATGGAGTAATAAGAATACTTGCTAAAGAAAATTCAGTATTACATGTAATAATTGCAAACTTTATGAATTCAGTTTCTAATAATTTTATGAGTATAGAAAATAGCATAGAATCAAATGCTAATGTAAAATATACGATAGTTGACTTTGGTGGAAAAAATAGTATTACAAATTACTATTCAAATTTAATAGGTGATTTTTCAGAAAATACAATAAATGCTATATATTTAGGCAATGAAAATGAAGTAATCGATTTAAATTATATAGGAGAATTAAGAGGAAAAAAATCAAATATAGACATTAAAGCAATAGGAGCCCTAAACCAAAATGCTAAGAAAAATTTTAAGGGAACGATTGATTTTAAAAAAGGTTGCAAAAAGGCTAAAGGAAATGAAGAAGAATTTTGTATGTTATTATCTGACAAAGCAAAATCTATAGCACTTCCTATGTTATTATGTTCAGAAGAAGATGTTGAAGGAAGTCATTCTAGTTCAGCAGGTAAAGCAGAAGAAAAAGAACTATTCTATATAATGAGCAGAGGATTTTCTTTAAAAGAAGCAATAAAATTAATTATTAGAGCTAAATTTAATAAGACTATTGAAAATATTCAGGATAAAGAATTAAGAAGACAAATTTTAAATGAAATGGATAAAAAATTAGATTAAAACTTTTTTGCTTAAAAACTTGTATTACCAAATAAAAAAATAGAAATAACTAATAATATTATAAAAAGGAAGGACCAAGTAATATGGAAGTAATAAAAAATGATTTTCCGATTTTAGTAAATAATGATATAGCATATTTAGATAGTGCAGCTACAACTCAAAAACCTAATGAAGTAATAAATTCAGTTAAAGAGTTCTATGAAAAATATAATGCTAATCCTCACAGAGGTGCTTACTCATTAAGTATTGAAGCTACTCAAATTTATGAAAATACCAGAGATAAAATTGCAAAATTTATTAATAGCAAAAATAGAGAAGAAATTATATTCTCAAAAAATGCAACTGAAGCATTAAATTTAATTGCATATTCATATGGTATGGAAAACTTAAAGGAAAATGATGAAATTGTTATTTCTATAATGGAGCACCATTCTAATTTAGTTCCATGGCAAAAGGTAAGTAAAAAAACAAAAAGTAAATTAAACTATATGTATATAAACAATGATTTTGAAATATCTGATAAAGAAATAGAAGAAAAAATTACAAATAAAACAAAAATAGTTGGAATTACACATGTTTCAAATGTATTAGGTACAGTAAATAATGTAAAGAAAATAATCAAATATGCACATAAAATGGGAGCAGTTGTAATTGTTGATGCTTCTCAGAGTATTCCACATATGAAAATAGATGTTCAAGACTTAGATACAGACTTTCTTGTATTTTCAGGTCATAAAATGCTAGCTCCTCTTGGAATAGGAGTACTATACGGGAAAAAAGAAATATTAAATAAAATGACTCCTTTCATAATGGGTGGAGATATGATAGAATATGTATATGAGCAAGAAACCACATTTGCACCTCTTCCAAATAAATTTGAAGCAGGTACACAAAATGTAGAAGGCGTAATAGGATTAGGTGCAGCAATAGATTATATTGAAAAACTAGGTTATGATAAAATTAATGAAATTGAAAAACAATTAATTTCTTATGCAAGAGATGAACTTTCAAAGCTAGATTTTTTAAAATTGTATTTAACGCCAAATGTAGAAAATCATTCTGGAGTGATTTCTTTTAATATAAATGGTGTACATCCACATGATGTAGCAAGCATATTAGATTCATGCGGAGTTTGTGTACGTTCAGGAAATCATTGTGCACAACCACTTATGAGATTTTTAGGAATCGATTCTACATGTAGAGCAAGTTTTTATATTTATAATACAAAAGAAGATGTTGATAGGTTAGTTACAAGCTTAAACAAAGCATATGATATGTTTAAAAAATATATTAAAGAATAAATAAATGTATGAGGTGTTATATATATTTACTTAATGGTGAGATTGCAAAATCTTAAACTTTTTTTGAAGGGAGTTATATGTTAATTTAAAAATTAACATAGATTAAAAATGGACGATTTAAATGATGTTTATAATGAGCTTATTATGGAACATAGTATGAATTCTTATAATAAAAGAAAATTAGAAAATGCAGATTTTTCTTGCATGGGACATAATCCGAATTGTGGAGATGAAATAACTTTAGAAATAAAGTTAAATGGAAATATAATAGAAGACATGGCTTTTTCTGGTCATGGATGTGCAATATCTCAAGCTTCAACTTCTATAATGATAGATACATTAAAAGGCAAAACAATTGATGAAGCAAAAGAAATTATAAAAACATTTATTGAAATGATAAAAAGAGAAATTAAAGATGAAAGTGAATTAAAAAAACTAGAAGATGCAATTGCTTTTAAAAATGTTTCTAATATGCCAGCAAGAGTAAAGTGTGCTTTACTTGCTTGGCATACAATAGAAGACATGTTAAAAGATAAAGAAGGTAATGTAAATGGAAAATAAAAGAGTTTTACTTGGAATGAGTGGTGGTGTTGATAGTAGTGTTTCAGCACTACTATTAAAAGAAGCGGGATATGAAGTAATTGGTGCAACTTTAGAGCTATTTGCAGGAAGTAGTTGTTGTAATATAAATACATATATAGATGCTAAAAATGTATGTAATTCAATTGGAATACCGCACTTTACATATGATTATAAAGATGAGTTTAGGAAATATGTTATAGATGATTTTATAGATTGCTATGCAAATTGTAAAACCCCTAATCCATGTATTGAATGTAATAAATATATGAAATTTGGTTTTATGTATGAAAAAGCAAAGCAATTAGATTGTAACTATATAGCAACTGGACATTATGCTAAAACAGAATATAGTAATGAATATAAAAGATGGGTTTTAAAAAAATCAAATGCAGGAAAAAAAGATCAAAGTTATGTGTTATGGAATATACCAAAGGATTTATTAAGCCATGTCTTATTTCCACTTGCAGATTTTGAAGATAAAGATCAGATAAGAGAAATCGCAAGAAAGAACAACTTAAAGGTTGCAAACAAACCAGATAGTGAAGATATTTGTTTTGTTCCTGATGGCAACTATAAGAAATTTTTAGAAAACAATTCCAATATTAAACCTAAAAAAGGAAATATTGTAAATTCAAAAGGACAAGTTTTAGGAACACACATGGGGTTATATAACTATACAATAGGCCAAAGAAAAGGGCTTGGCATTTCGAACAGTGTGCCTTTATTTGTTCTAGGATTTAACAAAGCTAAAAATGAAGTTATAGTTGGAGAAGAAAATGAACTTTACAAAAAAGAGATTATTGTTTCAGACTTTAATTTGTTATTAGTTGATGAAATAGACTCATGGATGGATGTTGAAGTAAAAACTAGATATTCTTCAAAAGTTGCAAGAGCAAAAATATTGAAAGAAGATAATAACATAAAAGTGGTATTTGATGAGCCACAAAGAGCAATAACTAAGGGGCAATCAGCTGTATTTTATGTTAATGATATAGTTCTAGGTGGAGGAAAAATAATTTCTTAAATAAAAGACAGAAATATAAGGAGATAATAAAAATGCTAAACCAATTTTCACGAACAGAATTATTAATTGGAAAAGAGTCAATAGAAAAATTACAAAATTCAAAAGTTGCTGTATTTGGAATAGGAGGAGTAGGTTCTTTTGTTGTAGAAGGGCTGGTAAGGGCTGGTATTGGAAACTTTATATTAGTAGATGATGACAAAGTGTGTTTAACAAATTTAAATAGACAAATTATTGCTACTAGAAAAACTGTAGGAAAACCTAAAGTTGAAGTAGCAAGAGATAGAATTTTAGAAATAAATCCAAATGCAAATGTAGAAATTTTCAAAGAGTTTTTTATGCCTAATAGTAGGGAGATTTTAGATGAAACTGTTTCATATGTAGTGGACAGTATAGACACAGTTACTGCTAAAATAGAACTTGTTGTAAGAGCAGAAAAACTTAATATACCAATTATATCTAGCATGGGGACAGGAAACAAATTAGACCCAACAAAATTTGAAGTTACAGATATTTATAAAACAAGTGTATGTCCTTTAGCTAAGGTTATGAGAAAAGAATTAAGAGCAAGAAATATAAAAGGACTGAAAGTAGTCTATTCAAAAGAAGAGCCTATAAAACCTGACAAAAACTTAGAATGTAGTTGCAAAACAGGATGTATATGCCCTCCAGGAACTGTTAGAAAATGTACTGCTAAGAACCAAATACCAGGAAGTATATCTTTTGTTCCTTCAGTTGCTGGATTAATAATTGCGGGAGAAGTTATAAAAGATATTATAAATATATAATTTTTTTAAAAGTTGTTTTTGAACTAAACAATAATTAAATGTAAGTAATAATTCAATATGAATTATTGCTTTTTTTATTTTTATATAGTATAATAAGTATAAAATGTATAATAAAATAGTTTAAGGAGGAAAAGTTATGGAAAAAGATAAATATGTTGGAATTGCTAAAGTCGGAGAAAAAGGACAAATTGTAATACCTGCTGAAGTTAGAAAAATATTTAATATAAATTCAGGTGATTCAGTAATTGTTTTATGTGATAAAGAAAAAGGAATTGCATTAGTCAAATCTGAAGTTATAGAGGATATATCAGATAAATTCTTTTTGAAAGGAGATAAATAATTATGAGTGAAAGAAAGAAATATTTAGATAATATAAAATGGATAACTGTTGTATTAGTAGTCATTTACCATATAATTTATTTATTTAATAACAGTGGTGTAATTTCCAATATAAATGTAAAGGGTATTCCAATAATGGATACATTTCTAATATTTGTATATCCTTGGTTTATGTGTTTGATGTTTGTTGTATCAGGAATATCTAGTAGATATTCTTTAGAAAAAAGAACAAACAAACAATTTATAAAAGATAGAACAAAAAGAATACTAGTACCATCAGTTTTAGGAATATTTATATATGGCTGGATTTCAAGTTTAATTACCAGTCAATATACAGATATGTTTGCAGGTAATGGAGACAAAATACCAGGTTTTATTAAATACTTTATATATTGCTTAATGGGAATTGGTCCACTATGGTATTGCCATGTATTATTTATAGGATCATTGTTAATTGTATTGTTAAGGAAAATCGATAAAAAAGATAAAATAAGTGCACTGCTAAAAAAAGTAAATTTACCAATATTATTTTTACTAGTATTTGCAGTATGGGGAAGTTCACATATATTAAATGCGTCACTTATTGCAGTATATAGATTTGGAATTTATTTATTTATGATGTTATTAGGATATTATATATTTTATAATCAAGAAATAGTTAAAAAACTTGAAAAAATATCAATACCATTATGCATAATTTCGGTTATTATAGGAGTTGCCTATGTTATGAAGTATTATGGAGTAAACTATGCAGATAGTACTGTACTACAAGGCTTATTTACTAATATTTATTTATGGATTTCCATTCTTGCTATTTTAGGAATAGGAAGCAAATATTTAAACTTTAAAAATAAATTTACTGAATATATGACTAAAAATAACTTTAATATTTATATTTTACATTATACTGTTGTTCTTTTGATAGGTCATGTTGTAGTTAAATATTTACATTTACCATTTATTTTAAATTATATAATTATTCTAATTGGAACAATTATTTTACTTCCAGGTTTAATTGGTTTAGTAAAGAGAATACCAGTTTTAAGATACCTTATTTTGGGAATATCTAAAAAATGTCAATAGAGATGGTTATGTTTGACATAAAGGCATTTTAGTAAAATGGTAATTCTTTTTCCTACTAAAATTATTTAGTATTAAATTATAGACGGATAAAATTTGACAAAATGCATAAAATAAAGTATAATTCATACATCGAGTAAAGCCAGTGCGAGGAAGAAGTAGAAAAATATAAGCATTTTAGAGAACTCTGTTAGGTGAAAATGAGGATGTAATGATTTTTCGAACATGGCCCTCAAGGGTGAATAACTGAAAAAATAAGTAAGTTGTTACAGGTGTGCCTGTTATAGCACAGACCTATAACTATGCACAGACATAAGTAGGTTAATGAGATTGGTACATTAATGTGCTAATAAATTAAGAGTGGTAACGTGATAATATTCACCTCTTAGGAAATTGTATTCCTAAGAGGTTTTTTTGTTGAAAGGAAGGGATCAAAATGAATATATTAATAGGAATTAGTTGGCCTTTTGCTAATGGAGATTTGCATATAGGTCATGCGGCAAGTAGTTTGCCAGGAGATGTTATTGCAAGATATCATAGATTGAAAGGAAATAATGTTATTTTGGTATCTGGAAGTGACTGTCATGGAACTCCAATCGATGTAAAAGCATTACAGGAAAAGAAAACTGCAAAAGAAATAGTTGATAGTTGTCATGAGAAATTTTCAAAAGACTTTAAGGATTTGGGGTTTAGCTTTGATTTATACAATAGAACTGATGATCCATATCATAAAGATTTTGTAAAAGAACAATTTAAAAAGTACTATGATTATGGTTATCTTTATGAAAAAAAAGAAGAACAACTCTATTGCAAACATTGTAACTTATTCTTAGCAGACCGTTATATCATTGGTGTTTGTCCTAAATGTGGAGCTGATATTAAAGGGGATGAATGTGAAAAATGTGGTAGCCTTTTAGAAATTAATGATGTAGAAAGAACCAAATGTGCTATTTGTGGTAATCCAACGAACATTAAGCAAACTAAAAATTTATATTTTTCATTATCAAAATTTCAACATAATTTAAGAGATTTAGTTAATTCAAATAAAGATAATTGGAGAGAAAATGCGGTTTTATTTACAAAAAGATATTTAGATGAAGGCGTACCAGATAGGTGTGCTTCTCGTAGCCTTAATTGGGGTATTGAAATTCCAATTACTGGTTATGAAGATAAGAAAATCTATGGTTGGTTTGAAAATGTCTGGGGCTATGTCACTGCAAGTAAAAAATATTGTGAACAATATAATCTTGATTGGGAAGAATTTTGGAAACAAGATAGAAACAATAAAATATATCTAGTTCATGCTAAAGATAATATACCTTTTCATACAGTTATTTTTCCATCTCTATTATTAGGTACTAAACAAAATTATAAATTACCAGATAAAATTGTTTCGGACGAATATATTACTATAGAAGGAGAAAAATTATCGAAAAGTAAAGGTAATTATATATCAATAAGACATTTATTAGAAAGATATCCTGCTGATGCTATCAGATATTATTTTTTGATTAACAATCCAGATAAGAGAGATTTTAATTTTACTTGGAATGGTTTTATTAATTCTATAAACGGAGAGCTATTAGGCAGATGGGGAAACTTTATAAATAGAACGTTAATATTTATAAATAAATCTTTTGATGGAAAAATAAAAAATACACAAGTAGATAAGGATATAGAAGAAAAATTAAAAGTACTATTTAATGAAGTTGGAATTAATATTGATAATGGAGATGTAAAAGAGGGAATTAATAAAATATTTGATTTTATAAGTTTTGCAAATAAATATTTTGATGAAAAACAACCATGGGTACTTGCTAAAAATAATGTAGATGCATGTAATGATGTTTTATATAATTGTGTAAATATTATTTATAATATTAATATTTTATTAAAACCATATTTACCTTTTTCATGTGAGAAAGTAGAAGAATATCTAAATAACAAAACTTCAAAATGGGAATATAATGTTATTTCAAATGTCTTTATCAGTAAAAATGTTAAGCCTTTATATGAGAGGTATGATAAAAATGTAATAGAAGAAGAAAAGAACAGATTGTGTCGATAAAGTATTGACTAATATATAATTCTCGTATATAATTATATTAAAACCGACCAACAGTCGAAAAGGAGGTGACAATTTGAAAAGTATTGATAGAAAAGAAGAATTACTTAAAATTGCTTATAATAAATTTATAACTAAAGGATATCTAAATACTAGCATTGATGAAATTATTAGTGAAGCTAAAATTGCCAAAGGAACGTATTATTACTATTTTGAAAGTAAAGAGAAGACATTAGAAGAAGTAATCAATATGATGGTAGATAAAATGATAAACAAAGCTAATTCAGTCTTAGAATTAGAATTACCACTAGAACAGAAATTTATAAGTGTAATTTTATCATTTAGACCAGAAGTTAATGAAAGACATTTAGCTGAAACTATAAATTTACCAGAGAATATTATCATGCATGAAAAGGTAAACAAAAAAATCATTGAGAATGCTGTGCCAATATTAAGTCAGATTGTAGAAGAAGGAAATAAACAAAAGATTCTAGATTGTAAAGAAAATATTACTGAAAAAATAAAAATCACTTTAATGCTTAGTAGGGCATTATTTGATGATGGAAACTATAATGAGGCTGATGTTAAGATTTATATAGATATAGTGGAAAATTTGTTGGGAGCTAAGAAGGGAAGCCTTGCTTTTATAAAAAATTTGATAGGAAATGGTGGGAATAGTTTATGAAAAAGAAAGAAATTATAAGTGTTAAAAATTTAGTGAAAAGTTTTAAGAGTGAAAGTGGAACTCAAACAATTATTAACAACTTAGACTTAGATATTTATGAAAGTGATTTTACTATAATAATGGGTTCTTCAGGTGCGGGAAAATCAACGCTATTATATAGTTTGTCTGGAATGGATAAGCCGACAAGTGGTAATATTATTTTTAATGATAAAGATATTACTAAAATGAATGCTGATGAGTTAGCAATATTTAGAAGAAAAAATTGTGGATTTGTTTTTCAACAAATTTATATGTTAGATAAAATGAGCTTACTAGACAATGTTTTAACTGCTGGACTCTTAATAAATAATAATAAGAAAGAAGTAGTTGCTCGTGCCAAAGAATTATTTAAAAAGGTAAATATAAAAGAAGAAACATATAAAAAGACATCAAGCCAAGTATCTGGAGGAGAATGTCAAAGAGCAGGGATAGTAAGAGCGGCTATAAATTCGCCATCTGTAATATTTGCCGATGAGCCAACAGGAGCATTAAATTCAGATAATGGTACTAAAGTACTAGACGTTCTAACAGAATTTAATAATGATGGAGAGAGCATTATAATGGTTACTCACGACAAAAAAAGTGCTTTGAGAGGCAATAGAATAATTTATCTGAAGGACGGAAAAATATTTGGAGAATTATTGCTGGAGAAATATAGTGAGAATGATAAGGAAAGAAATGAAAAATTAGATCAATTCTTAAAAGAAATGGGGTGGTAAGAATGAAACATATAATAGCATTAGCCAGGAATTCTTTTAAGAAAAATGTAAAAACATTGTTATCATTTTCTATTATATTACTTATCGCAAGTATGCTTTTTGGAAGTGCATTAGTTATAAGAAATAATTTTAGTAAAGATTATGATAAAAGATTTAATGAATTAAATACAGCAAATGCCTTTTTTACTGTCTCTAAAGCAGATTATAATGACAGTATTTTAGATGATATAAAAAACATTAGTAATATTAAAGAAGTAGAAGCAAGAAAGGGAATATTAGTTACCATACCTGTAAAAACAAAAAATTCTATTCAAGATCAAGAACAAGTATTTTACGATATTGGAGACAACGGAAATATCAGTAAGTATGAGATTATAGAAAAAAATAGTGAAAGTAGCAATAACTATATATATCTTTCAAATTATACATATATAAACTCCAATATAGAATTAACTGATAACTTTAGTTTCAATATAAATGATAAAAATTACGTATTTCCTATTGGTGGAATTATAGAAGAAATGCAGTATGGTAATTATTCTAGTGAAATATTAGGACAATTTTTATCAAGTAGTGCATATCAAGATTTGCTTGAAGATAATGAATCTAACGAGGTAATTACAATTGCTATAAAAAGTGATAATTCTTATGAAACATATAATAAGGTATCAAAATTATTAAATGATAGAAATATAATTATTTATAATCGCAATTATGATGAACAATCTAAAAATAGTAGACTTGCAATTTCAAATGTTTTAGTGCTAATTTTAACTATATTTTCTTTTGTAATATTGCTTGTAAGTTTGCTTGTAAGTAAATTCAAAATAGAGCAATCTATTGAAGAAGAAATGAGCGATATGGGTGTTTTAAAAGCACTAGGATATACAAGCAAAGAAATAATGGTTGCTAATATACTACCATATATTATAAGTGGCTTAGTATTTAGCTTTATAGGAATTATGCTTTCTTACGCAATTACACCAATATTTAGAAGAGTAATAGAAATGCAAACAGGATTTATATGGAAAGCCAGATTTGATGCTTTATCAAGTGGAAGTGTTTTAATTATCAATATGATTCTAATTACACTATTTACAGTATTAGCAGTTAGAAAGATAAAAAAATTAAATCCTATAAATGCAATTAGGGGTATAGAAAATGACAAAGCAAGTAAAAATCATTTTGAAATTGATAAGACAAAAGTTGGTATTGAATTTAATTTAGCATTAAAAAATTACGCTAATAGCAAAAGTCAAAATAGATTACTAGGAGTAGTATTATTTTGTATTACATTTATTGCAAGCTTTGTTGGCATTCTCTTTTATAATGTAAATTTAAATCCAATAAATTTTATTAATACATTAGTGGAAGAACATCCTAATGTTGCTATTGTTGTAAATAGTGATATAAAAGATAAAATTAGTAAAATGAACGGCGTTAAAAATGTTATTTACTATGATGAAAATGGCAGTATTACATATAAAGATAATTTGTATAAGGTATTCATTGCAGAGAATTTTAAAAATGTTTCAAATGATATATGTTATGATGGAACCAATCCAAGTAATGAATATGAAATAGCTGTTGGAAGTAAAATTAAAGAAATGTATGACATAAAAATAAATGACTATATAGAATTAACTAAAAATGGAGTTAGTAAGCAGTATAAAGTTGTGGGATTTATTCAATCAGTAAACAATTCAGGAGGAGTATTTGAATTAACATTAGATGGATACAAAAATATAGATAATAATTATATACCAAAAACTATGTATATTTATCTACAAAATGATAAAAGCGCAAAAGACTTTATAAAAGATATAGAAAAGACTTATAATGAAGAAATTGTTACAACAGTAAATTATGACGAGTCTATGGATTCAGCAATGGACATGTATGTAACACTGGTAAGCCTTATAAGTATAATAATTATAATTATTACAATTTTACTAATATACCTAATTTTGTATATCATTATTTCTGGTATTATTACAAAAAGAAAGCAAGAACTAGGAATATTAAAATCTATTGGTTATAAAAGCAAACAGTTAATTTTTGAACTGATTGGTGGTTTTATTCCAAGTGTAATTGTTTCAACAACATTGGGAATTGTAATTAGCAAATTATTTATGTATAATATTTATAAGCAATTATTTAAGGCAGTTGGTGCATATAAAATAAGTTTTGATTATCCGATTATAATATTTTTTATAGTTGCTTTTTTACTCATAGTTAGTACACTTTTAATAGCAAATATTTTGGCAAGAAAAATAAAGAAAATTTCAGTGTATTCATTGATTAAAGATTAATTGACACTAATACCTATTTTACTCAAATATTATAATTAAATAGAAAGATAAATCGTATTTGAAGGTGAGATGCAAGCTATGAAAAATAAAATGGAGAAAGGGGAAAATAAAATATGGAAAAGTGTAATAAAACTGTAATTTTTGATTGGGGTGGAGTGATTGAAAACAATAATCAATCTTATTATAATATTAGTAAAGCAATTATAGATATTATGAGAAAATATAAATGTAAATTAACAGATAAAGAGATACTAGAAGTTTGCACCAATGGAAGGAAATTGTTTAATACATTTATTGATGATAATGAACAAACAACTATAGATTGGTTTAATGAGATAAAAGGTAAATTAAATATAGATTGTAATTATGATGAATATAAAAATGCATATTATGAATATGGTAAAAAAATACCATATCATAAAGATGTTGTTAAATTTGCCCATAGTTTAAGAGATAAATGCTATATTGCCATGTTTTCAAGTTTAGTAAAACTTGATGAAGCAAGAATTAATGATCAAGTAAATTTATCTTTATTTGATTATATTTTTTAACATACAAAATGGGCTTTGGTAAACCTGATTCAAAGGCTTTTGAGTATATAGAAAATACCGTTAAAATTAATCCAGAAAATATTTTATTTATTGATGATACACAGATAAATATAGATGAAGCAAATAAAAGAAAATGGAAAACATGCATGGCAGATGGATTTGAATTTGAAAAAATAAAAAGAAGTGTGGAAGAATTCTTGGAAAAAGGAGAAATAAATGAATAAATTAGAAGAAAATAAAAAAGTATATAATGCAATAGATTATGGATTAAATCCAAAAAATAAAGATAATTCAGAAGAGCTACAAACACTTATAAACTTAGTACATAACAATGGAGGAGGAGTAATATTTATTCCTATAGGAGTTTATATTTTTGATTCTTCAAAAAGTTCATGGGATATGACCAAGAATATAACAGCAATTTGTGAAATGAAATCTAATGTATCTTTAATTGGTGAATCTTTAACAGATACTATTTTAAAAGTTATTGGAAATACAGAAAAAGGTTCGGCTTTGTTTTGTCATAATAGTGAATTTTCAAAAGAAATATTACATTCAGCAACTGCTAAAAATTTTACAATTGATATGTCTGAGGCTAGTTTAAATCAATATACACATAGAGGTAAAGCATTTTATTATAGTGGAATTAAAGATTGTGTTTTTAGAGATTTGCGTCTTATTTCAACTCCTTCAACAGCTTTAGGAATAGACATGTTAGATAATGTTGTTATTGATTCAGTGTATATTTATGAAGGAGGAAGGTCTTGGAATTATGGTGGCAATGGAGGCGCTGGAATTGGAATAGGAACTGGTTTGTGGGAAAACGAAAATTATGTTATTAGAAATTGTATCTGTGTATCCTGTGGACATTTTGGAATATTTCTAGAAGATCAGGGGATCTTTCATAATAAAGAAAACTTTCCTAAAGGTCAAATAATTTCTAATAACATAGTTAGAAATTGTAGACATTATGCTATTGGTATCCGTGGAGGAGACACAGTTTTGGTTTCAGCTAATAATATATATAACAATAATGGTGGACTATATGTAGATTATGGGGCTAGAAATATAATATTTAATGGTAATATTATAAAAAGTTCTAAGGAAGCTGCATTTTGCATTGGAAATGAAGATAAAATTATAAATAATAATTCTAAAGAGTGCGAAAATATAGTTTTAACAGGTAATACATTCATTGAAAATAAAATAAATCTACTTAAAGATTCCGAACATCTTAGTTGTATAGAAAAAAATAATATATTTATTAATTAGTTTAGGAAGAACAAAGGAAGTCCTAGTAATAATCACAGAATTCTTTAAAAAACATCAATTACAATGTATATTAGCTATATTGGGTTGTTTATATTTGCAATAACATTTTTTATAGCTGTTATTTCAGGAATTACTTCACTTCCAAGATGGGCAGCAATATTTAATACAATTCCACTTTTTTTGATTATAGCTAAAACAAAACTACCAGCCAAAGGCAATATAGCAGGAGCAGTAATGTTTTTAGGATTAATTTTACTAATTTAGTGTTTAAAACGTAAGCAATGTTTAGTAAATAAAGATACTGTAATATTACTTTTTAAGTAAGACAAAACATTTGGAGGGAAATAATATATAAAATAAAACCTACTAACGTTTATAAGTTAGTAGGTTATTTTCAAATGGAGTGATTCACATACAACTTAAGAACTCGCTTTCTTTAATAAACATTATATATAAATTCTCATTAAATTCCAATGGGAGTATGGAGATATAACAAGGTGATGAAAGAGCAAGCTATGGTGATGCTGTACTTGAAAAATTATAAAAAAAACTATAAATTCTAAATGGAGTGTTAGAGAACTTCAAAGGCAAAGAGATTCTTTATTATATGAAAGACTAGTCTTATCTGCTGATAAAGAAAAAATATTAGAACTATCTGAAAAAGGACAGATTGAAAAAAGTAAGTTGTGGATTAAATTGAATTAAAAATGAAAAAATAAAAATTTAAAAAAGTATTACACAAAAATAAAATTTATGATATAATACGCATATCGAGTAGCGAAAGCGTAAGTCCAGAGAAAAGGACTTGCGTTATTTTTTTGCTAAAAAATAGAAGGAGTGTGTAAAATGGAAGGAACACAAAAAAACAAAATGGCAGAAACTCCAATGAAAAAACTACTATTAAAAATGGGGTTGCCGATGATTATTTCTATGGTTCTACAAGCATTATACAATGTTATTGATAGTATGTTTGTAGCAAACATGGGAGAACAGGGAGCTATTGCAAACCAAGCATTAACAATAGCTTTTCCGATTCAAATTTTAATTATAGCAATAGGAGTAGGAACAGGAATAGGATTAAATGCATTATTATCCAAAAGTTTAGGCGAAAAAAACAAAGAAAAAGTAAACAAGGTAGCAGGAAATGGAATATTTTTAAGTATATGTATATTTATAGTATTTTTACTATTTGGTCTGTTTGGATCTGAATGGTTTATTTCATTATTCTCTAACGGAAATATGGAAGTATTATCTATGGGAACAACATACTTGAAAATTTGTACATGTTTATCATTAGGTTCAATTGGATATACAGTATATGAGAGGTTTCTACAATCAACTGGAAAAACAATGTTATCAACTATTTCACAAATATCAGGTGCAGTTACAAATATAATTTTAGATTATATATTTATATTTCCATTGAAAATGGGAGTGGCTGGTGCAGCTTGGGCAACAGTTATAGGGCAATTTATTTCTTTATTTATAGCGATGTTTTTTCATTATACTAAAAATAAAGAAATAAATGGTAATTTGAAATACATTAAACCAGAAATTGGAATAATAAAAGGAATATACAAAATAGGAATTTCAGCTGCAATTATGCAGGCATTGCTATCAGTTATGATGGCAGGTATGAATGCAATACTTGGAGGAGCAAACGCAAATCCTACAATTCTTGTTGGTTCATTTGGTATTTATTACAAAATACAACAAATAGCATTATTTTCAGCATTTGGTTTGTCTAATACTATAATTTCTATATTATCTTTTAATTATGGAATGAGAGATAAAGATAGAATAAATGCTTGTATAAAATATGGAATTATTGATACAGTATTGGTAACATTTATTTTGACAATTATTTTTGAAATTTTTGCAAAACCACTATCAAGTTTATTTGCATTATCTGGTGGTACAAGTAAAGAAATTATCGAAGTTTGTACAATTTCATTAAGAATAGCAAGTATAGGGTATATTTTTATGGGATTTTCTGTTGCTGTACAAGGTGTATTACAATCACTTGGATATGCAATAAGACCATTGATAATATCTTTATTAAGACTTGTAATATTTGTATTTCCAGTAGCATATTTATTTACATTATCTGATAATGTAACAAGTATAGTTTGGTGGACTTTTCCAACAGCAGAAATTTTAACTAGCATAATTTCAGCATTTGTATTAAAGAGAACTTACAAAGAAAAAATAGCATAAAATTTTAATAAATTTCAATGAGATTATATAAATTCTTAAAAATTTATAGTATAATTTTGTTATAAAAAATCAACGTTAGGAGGTAAGCCATGAGTAATGAATTACTTAAGAATGACAATTAATTTAATAGCTTTTTCAATAATATTAAAGATTTAGTTATTAATAGTAGAAATAAAGTATATCAAACAGTTAATACAGAAATGCTTAATCTATATTAGAAAATATACTTTACCAGAAGATAATAAAACAATATTTTCATCAGAGTATAAGTTACATATGCCAACAGAACAAGAATTGATTAGTTATGTTAAAGAAGAAAAGAAAAATTTTGAATTAAATGAAAAAAAGTAATTTATTGAAAAGATTGGAGAACGAAATAATGAGTAAATATATTAAATTAAATATAATACCGATTATAATAGAAATAATATTTATAATATCTTGTTTTATTATGCCAAAGGAATATTTTATCTATACTAACTTTCTATTTTATCTGTTGCTACTAATATATTTCTATATAAAAAAAGAAATTTCATTGAAAGAATGGTTTAATAATATAAAAAGTGGAAAAAAATTCTGGAAACAAGTGATAATTACTGCACTATTTTTTATTTTAGCATTTATAATAACAACAATTTTAGAGAATATATTTCCTAATTATAATACAGGAACAATTGGATTAAAAAGAGATAGTTGGTTAAAGTTAATACTATTTGCAATATCTACAATACTATTACCTGCTATGGTAGAAGAAAACTTTTATAGAAAAAATATGATTTCTTTTAAAAGTAAAGGAATACTTTTAATTACAACTATATTAGGAATGTTTTTATATGCTTTAGAACATTCATTAACAATGTGGGGAATATTTTTAACTATGATCTGGGCTTTGCCATTAAGCGTTTCATATATTAAGACTAAAAATATATATGTACCAATGACAGCACATTTTATAGGAAATTTATTTGGAAACGGAACAACTGTAATTATGACTATTATTTCGCTGTTATAGATAATAACAAATTACAGATATACTTTTAGATGTAAATAATTTAGTTTACATCTAATTTTTTTGGTTGTAAAATTATTTTCATAAGAATTTAAGTTAGAACATCAGATTACAGAGGTTATAGAATCTAACCAATTGACAGTTCGACCTGTTTAATATTAGTTTTGATTTTATTTAAATCAGTTTTATGTGCTATTTTTCTATCTCTTTTAAAATTCAATTTTGTGTTTATCTTAATACCAGTATTCAAAACACTAATTTCAGATCCTACAAATTACCATCCAAGATTTTTAAATGTATCAATATAAGGTTTTATAGAGCTTTTGGATACAAAATAAAGATTTAAAGAAAAAATATAGTAAGTAGTTATAAAGGAAAAAGTTTACAGAAAATAGAAAGACAAAATTATTTTTAACTATAGAAACGATTTTTAGAGCAGATAGTTGGTTGATAATCATCTGCTTTTATGATATAAAAAAAGACAAATAGTAATATTCTTAAAAAAATCTTTTTATATATAAAGAAATTTATTAAAGTAACTTACAAATAGGAGTGTGATTATATGTCGTTTATTGGAATTTTATTTTCAAAAACTAAAAAGTCAGAAAGTGGAAAGAAAAAGAATATGAAAAAGACTAGTGCTATCATTACATTAGTAATCAGTATAATTATGTTCTTTCCTTTATTAATTACTATATTTGTGTTATCAATTAATTCTAAAATTCAGGATGAAAAAGAAAAAGCTGTTATAGAATCTATTGAAAACAAAGTTATTGTAACGGAAGATGAATGGAAAGAGGGATTTGAATATAATGATAAAAATTTAGTTCCAGTTAATATTTTTATGAATTCAGATAATTACAAAAATAACGGTTTATTTAAAAATTTAAACAAAATCGGAGCATTGGTGATAGAAAATACAAATAACTATTATAATTTGTATGAGATAGATAATGACAGTGGATATAAAATATATTATGTATGGGTGGAGAGTTTTGCAAATGGAGAGCATTATTCAAGAACTTTTGTAGATGAAAATGAATATGATTTAGTTTTAGAATATTATAATACTTGTGATTTTAAAATAAGCACATTATGGAAATCTGCACCACAAGATACTGAATTAAGAAATAATTGGAAAAGCTTAAATTTAGATATAAATAATAATAGGGATGAATTAATACAATTATCACACGAAGTTTTAGATGATATTTCTAATAACAAATTAGGTGGTATTCCATTAGAAAATTATGATGAGTGTATGGAATTTGAAATAAAATCAACTGATAAAGTCTTTACTATTGATTTAATTATATATACAAAAGATGATGAAATGAAATTGGATTTAAATGGATATGAGGTAGAAGATAAAATAGTTCAAAAGTATAAGGAGATGTTAGAATCTTTAATAAATAAGATTTCTAATATATTCAGATTGAGATAAGTTTAATTTTGATGAATCTCTTTTTAAAATAAATTTTTCATTATCACTTAAAAATACATTAACTTTATTATTTCTTATTCTCATAAATAAAATCTCCTTTCTAAACGTTAAGGGTATGGGAATTCCCATATACGAATTTGTACAGGAGTACAAATTCAGTGCTTGCCAGACAAAATATGTGAGTACGTACTCACATATTTTCTGTATAAACCAATTCTTTTAATACGATTTCTTCTGCTGTATTTTTATAATTATTCATAAGTTTTACCCATTCAAGTTGGTTTGTTTCTTTATTCTTTTCAGATAGTTTTTCATCAGAATTTTTATAACTTTCCATCAAATTGTTTAATGATTTTTCTGCATCTTTACTTACTAAAATAAGATGATTAGTAAGTTCATCTTTCATTAAAAGTGTAGTGTAAAGAGCTTTTTTATGTGCTTTTAAATAATCAAGTCTTAACATTCCATACTTATTAATTGTTCCTTTTTTATTATCATTTAAAGTTAAATTTGGTAATTCATAATCACCAGTTCTTGTATATTTTAATTCAATTTTTAATCATTTCCTTTCTTATTTGGTTTGTTAGGATTGTAAGTAACAATTCCATATTTTGTTTCAATATCTTCTTTATTTATAATTGATTTTGTTTTTATTTCAGTCGGTGATATTGGTACAATTCTTATAATTTTTTCATCTTTTTTAGGTGTAAATTCACCAATAATATTACCTGTATCTTCATCAACTTTTTCATAAAGTTGATACATCTTTGTTTCATAAAATTCATTTAATCTATCTAAATATTCTTGTACTTGTTCATCAGAAATATTATATTAGGACTACCAATAATAAATTCTTCTTTACCATTTATTTCAATCGGTACTAACACATCTAATATTCCTTTATCTAGAAACTTCATTAGGTTATTTATATAACTCTTTCTAAAATTGATTTTTTCTATATGAAGTTCATTATTTTTATCCTTTATTAGGATAACTGACTCAATAAATTTAGATATGAATTCTTGTTTTTCATCTTTTGTTTTGCTTTCCCAATTTGTTTTAACAACATCATTTAAAGTATCTAATCTTATCATAGTTTCTCGTTCAATATCTCTATCTGCCATTAATTTTTGTGGTGTAAAAGTTATATTATCTAGATTTAATAGTTCTGATTTCTTTTGTTCTAATATTTCTAATTTTTCTTCAATAAGTTTATAATCTTCCGAAAAATCTTCCATCTCAACAATGCCACTCATATATGCTTTTTTAATACGTTCTTTTTGTTTTATTAGTTGTTTAATCTCTTTATCTATATCATCAGTTTTCGTTGGTTTATGGTCTGCTAAAATAGGCAAAAAATACTTTTTAACTGCCATATCATACTCAACTAAGTCATAGATAAATTGCATTAAGCATTCTTCAATTTTATCTTCACGATAATTTAAATGACATTTCTCACAATTGTAATACATATACTTTTTCTTCTTACCACCAGAACCTTTACATTTCATTATTCTTCCACAAGTAGGACATTTAATCTTTTGAAAGAATAAATAAACTCTATCTCTAGTATAAGTTCTTTGATTAACTTCTTTTTGTCTTTGGCATTCTTCCCACATTGCACGAGATATTATTGGCTCTACAACATTCATATAAATAACAGGTTCTTTGTTTTCTTTTTTAGCAATTCTTTTATATTGCTCATAATCTCCCATATAGATTTTGTTATCAATTATCTTTTGAATAGTCGTGTCTTTCCATTTTTTTGGATTTAATAATTTTTCTTCATTAAAGATATTTGATATTTGTTGAAAACTTTTACCTTCTAAATACATTTTAAATATTCTTTCTATAACGGGTTTTGTTGTTTCGTCAACAATAGTTTTCTTATTACCATCTTTCTTATATCCTAGTGGAGCAGGACCTGGTAAATGACTTGACTTAATCGCTCCATTAAGTCCAAATTTAGTTCTTTCCGATACAATTTCAATTTCTAACTGTGATAATACTGTTAGCATTCTTACAAAAAATCTTCCATTAGCAGTAGAAGTATTAACATCATCTCTATCACAAACTAAATAGCAATTATATTTTTCTAACTGTGATATAAGTTCTTCTAAATCACGAACTGAACGAGTAACTCTATCTAATTTGTAGGCTACAATATAATTAATTTTTCCGGCCCTCATATCTTGTAACATCTCTTGAAATGCTGGTCTATGTTCCATATCTTTTGCAGATATTCCTGCATCTTCATAAACCTTAAATACTTCATACCCCTTAAATGCACAGAGTTGTAATAACTTTTCTTTTTGCTCTCCTAAAGAAAATCCTTCTCGTGCCTGATCCTCTGTCGAAACACGAATATAAACTGCTACTATCATCCTTTCATTATTCATAATTTTTCCCTCCTTTTCTTTTAATGAAAGGCACCAAAAAAGGTGTCACATAACAAGACACCTTAACTTACATATTGATTATTTACACGACAAAATAAACCAATATTGTGGGAGTATATAAACTCTCAATTAATGCCTTGCTATGTAGTCTGATAAATCAGCAATAGGGATTTTTTTCTTTAAATTCACAATATAAAAATGTTTTTGTTCATTGAAGAATAAATATAATGTATCTCCAATAATTACTTTGTGTGGCTCAACATACGCTAGATTTGTATGTTCCACAATCCTTAGGTGACCCTCAATAATCTGGTAGGGTCTGTTATTAAATTTGCAAGACCAATTAATTTTGGTTTTGAGTTCATCACTCATATTGATTTTCTTTTTAATTATTTTAATCATATCACATCACACCTTTCTTCGCAATAACGCACAAAAAAATCAATCCTTTCAGATTGATTTAATCATTAACGTCACATTGGTGCGACGATTTTACCTTATGGAGCGAATCACATACAAGTTATGAACTAAGTTCTCTTTCTAAAAATATTATATACAAAATTTTCAGGAATTTCAATGAAAGTATATAAAATTTTCAAATTAAATGATATAATTTGTTTGAAATTACAAATAACTTATTTTAAGGATGTGGTTACATATGTTGGATATAAATTTTAATCAAATCATTGAAATGATTGAAAAAAGAAAAAATAATGCATACAGAAAAGTAAATGAAGAACTGATTTTATTGTATTTAGAAGTTGGTAAATTTCTATATGAACTAAAAGAAAACACTAATTATGGAGATAAAATAACAACAAAAGCCTCAGATTTTATGAAAAATAATTATCCTAACATAAAAGGATTTACTAAAAGAAATATAGAACGTATGATTCAATTTTATAGTACTTATAAAGATGATGAAATTGCGACACCACTGGTGACGCAATTGTCTTGGACAAACAATTTACTTATATTAAGTGGAGCTAAAAGCAAAGAAGAAAGACATTTTTATTTAAAATTATCTATTAAAAATAATTATTCAAAAAGAGAATTAGATAGACAAATATCATCAGCATATTATGAAAGATATATGCTCTCAGATGGAAAACAATTGCCTACAATAAATAAAACTATAGATGAAGATGATTACCCAAATACTAAAATTTTAGATACTTATAGTTTAGAGTTTTTAGATTTACCAAATGAATTTTCTGAAAAGGATTTGAAAAATGCAATTATAAAGAACTTAAAAGATTTTATATTAGAAGTTGGTAAAGACTTTACTTTTATTGGAGATGAATATAGAGTTCAGGTTGGAAATCATGATTTTTTTATTGACCTATTATTTTATAACAGGGAATTATCTTGTTTAGTAGCATTTGAATTAAAATTAGGAGAATTTAAAGCTGAATATTTAGGAAAAATGAATTTATATTTAGAAGCACTAGATAGAGATGTGAAAAAAGAGCAAGAGAATCCAAGTGTTGGTGTTATACTATGCAGTTCTAAAGATGAAGATGTTGTTGAATATTCAATTAGTAAAAACATGTCTCAGACTATGATTTCTGAATATAAGTTAAAATTAATTGATAAAAAATTATTAGAAACAAAACTTAAAGAAATGAAAAATTTGATAGAAAATAACGAGTAATTTTTTGTTATGATTAGTAAATTGAAAGTGAGATGGAAAAATGGGAAAAGGTATAATAATTTATCAATCAAAGTATGGTGCAACAAAAAAGTATGTAGATTGGTTAATTGAAGAAACAAAATTTGATAGTATTGAAACACCAAATGCAAAGATAAAAGATATTGAAAAATATAGTACAATAATTTTATGTGGTGGAATTTATGCTTCTGGTATAGCAGGTTTATCATTTTTAAGAAAAAATTATGAGGTGCTAAAAAACAAGAAATTAGCTATACTTTGTGTTGGTGCATCTCCATTTGAAGAACAAGCATTTAATGAAGTGAAAGCACATAATCTTAAAGAAGATTTGAAAGATATTCCTACATTCTATGGTAGAGGTGCTTGGGATGAAGAAAGTATGTCATTTAAGGATAGAACTTTATGCAAAATGTTACAAAAGGCAATAGCAAAGAAAGATCCTAAAACTTATGAACCTTGGATGAAAGCACTAATGAGTGCAGTAGGAGAAAAATGTGATTGGACTGATAAGGAATACCTAAAACCACTATTAGAGTATATTAACTAAAAAATTACAATTTATAATTGAAATTATTTATAAATTAATAATCTTATTTCCATTAAAGGGTATGGGGATTTCCCATATAAGAATTTGTGCGGGAGTACAAATTCAGTGCTGGCTAGACATAGATTTTATTCCCATATTCAAAAGAAACAAAAAAGAGGATTAAATTATTATGATAATTTTTTCCTCTTTTTGAAGATTATTTATATAAAAACATATTCATTTAAGACAATTTCTTCTGCTGTGTTTTTATAGTTGTTTATTAATTTTGTCCATTCTAATGGATTTAATTCTTTGTTTTTTTCAGATAGTCTTTCATCATTTTTAATATAATTTTCCATTAGTTCTTCATAATAATTCTCACAAGAATCACTGACTAAAAGAAGATGATGAGTTAATTTATTTGTCATCAATAATGTCTCATAAAGTGCCTTCTTGTTTTGTGCAATAAAGTGTAATCTTAATATTCCATATCTTCCAAGTCTTCCATAATTTTCGTCTTTTTCTAAATATAATTCTGGTAATAAATAATCTCCTTTTCTTGTGTAAGTAACTTTCATTTTTATCATTCCTTTCATTTTTAAATAGTGTTAATTAATTCATTTTTGGCACTAATATTAAAACATCTTTAATAACATTTTTTTCAGTATATGGACAACTGACAATGCCATCTATATATAAATGTTCTTGTGATTTAGTAATAAATTCTTCTAAAAATTTATCAGAATATTCTTTGTTTTTCATCTTCATAATTGATAAAATATCATAATTCGATTCCATATTTTTTAACTCAATTTCATCAATTTCTTTATGAAATTTAATTCCAATATTATTGTCATTCATAATAATATTAAGATATTTTAAGTATTCTTTACTGCTTTTAGTTATAAATTCATCTGTGAATTTTATATCTTTAATTTCAATGTTGTAGTTTTTATCACGTTTAATTTCTATCATAGATATAAGTCTATGAATCATATCTCTTTTAGCTTCTCTTGATAACAAATCATAAAGAAAAGTAAATCCAATATTTTTAATATTAGTAAAAAATAAAGCGTTATTTTTCTCAGTACAATCTAATTTTTTAACAAGTTCTATTGTATATTCTTTAGAATTATTATCTGGATCAAGTCTTACTTTCTTTTGATTTAGTTTATCAATTTCCTTTTTGATAACATCATTTTTATGATTGATTGTTTCGACATCTAAGTTAGAACTTAAATATAAATCTACTAATCTTTTTTCCTGTAATTTTAATTTTTCGATTGCTTTTTCTATATCTTTTACATCATCACTTTTGGTAGAATTACAAGTTATAATTTCATTATCCATAGAAAGCATAAATAGTGTTAATTCTTCTAATACTTGTTTTAATTTTGTTTCTATTTTTTCAGTATTATAATGAAGTCCAAATCCACTACAATTATGATTTTTACATCTTAAATGGTAATAAACTTTTTGATTTCCGTTAGGATATTTAAAAGATTCTGATGATGACATTATCTCACCACAAATAGGGCATTTTACTAAACCAGAAAACAAATGAATATATTCTCCATAGTTAGAATGTTTGTTTTTTACTAAAACATTTCTAGTAGCATTCCATGTTACTTCATCAATAATTGGTTCACAATAATTTTCAACTCTTAAAATATCTTGTGGTTTTCTTTTGTACTTTCCATATTCAAAAACACCAATATAAATAGAATTAGAAAGTATTTTATAAACTCTATCAGATTTCCATTTTCCTTGTTTTAAATAGGCATTATTATCTTTCATAATAGTAGCAATACTTCTTGTAGAATTGCCTTGTTTGCATAATTCAAATATTTCTTTTACAACTTCTGCTTCAATAGGTTCTACTTCTAAATGACCAGTTTCCTTATTTCTAATATAACCATAAGGTGCTTTGCTAGGATGAATACGTTCTAATGCCATTTCTTCCATAGCACGTTTAGTTCTTGCACCAATCTCTTTTCTTTCTCTTTGACCAAATACTAAATTCATTCCAAAAATCATTTCACCATTAGCAGTAGATACATCATAAGGTTCAAGTATTAGTTCAATCTTAACATCATGTTCTTCACAATAATTAAGTAGCCAAAAACCATCATAGTTATTACGAGTAAGTCTATCTACTTTAATGGCAATTAACTTATCAATTTTCTTTGATTTGATATCTTTAAGTAATCTTTGCATTTCTGGTCTCATTAAATCTTTTCCAGAATGTCCTGCATCATTATAAACATCTACAATATCATATTCATTCTTTTCACAATATTCTTTTATCATTCTAAGTTGTGAATCAATAGAATAACCATTATCTCTTTGGTCGTCAGTAGATACTCTTACATAAATACCACATCTCATAGTTTTCCTCCTTTCATTAAATTTCGAGAAATATTAAAATACTTCTCATATGTTTCCTCACAAATAAGCAAAATGTATAGTCTAAAATTAAAACTTTTTTAAAAATTGTGCAATTTCTTTAAAATTATACTTTTGATTATGTTCCTTAATATAAAATGGCTTATTTGATATTTCATTAACTTTGTATTCAGTAGGTATTATCACTTGTAAGTTGGTGTGTAAAATAGTTCTTATTTGCCCTAATTTAACTGTATATTCAAGATGCCAGTTAAAACTTTATTAGGTTTTAAATTTTCAATTACTTTAAATTCAAGCATGAAAAAAGTTCTCCTTTCTAAAAAGAGAACTTTTTAAGTTTTATATAAAATAAAAACTTACGAACTTTTAAGTCCGTAAGTTGATTTTAAATGGAGCGGAAGACGGGAATCGAACCCGCATATTCGGCTTGGGAAGCCGATGTTCTGCCACTAAACTACTCCCGCACAAGTATATTTTAGCACAGTGGTTTTGTAAAAGCAAGAAATTCTGCAATATTTACATATAGAGTAAGCTGTGCTTCAAAGCAATATCTGAAATTTTCAAACGCAAAAATTCTTGGCATAAATGATTCAGAAAATATGATTACATTAGCAAAGAAAAATTATCCAAATATGGAATGTATGCTTTGTGACGCTGAGAATGGGTTTGCAGATATTGTAAGCTTGATGCTTTTTCAAATATTAATCTCATAATGATATTGTGTAGTGGTATAGGGATACAAGCTTAAGACCATATCTTAGTACTCTCGATGAAAATGATAAGTTTGAATTTGAGAACGATATTCTTAAGAAAGTTATCAAAGCTTATCTTGAACAAAAATGAAGATATAATTTTCAAATTTCCGAGATTTTTCTTTATAGCCAGAAAATAGCGAACTAAATAAATCTTTTTCAATTCTAATTTCTTGACATATAATCAACGCTTTTATATAATAATAGGTATTAGTGAATTTTGAAAGGACTGATTTCACACTATGCAGAAACAGGTTATTTTGACAGATGAAGGACTTAGAAATTATGAGGAAGAGCTTGAATTTCTCAAAACCGTTAAGCGTAAAGAAATAGCAGAAAAACTTAAAGAGGCTCGTGCACAAGGTGACCTTTCTGAAAATGCCGAGTATGATGCAGCTAAAGATGAGCAAGGTATTAACGAATCCAGAATTCAAGAGCTTGAGGCTATGCTCAAGAATGTAAAGGTTATCGACTCAAGTGAGCTTACGAATGAAATGGTTCATGTTGGTTCTAAAATAAAGGTACATGACTATGATTTTGATGAAGATGTTGACTATCAGATAGTTGGCGCAAGTGAAGCTGACCCATTCAATGGTAAGCTTTCTGATGAATCTCCTGTTGGTATGGCACTTCTCGGACACGCTATCGGTGATGTTGTAGAGGTTGAAACTCCAAGCGGAGAAGTTAAGTTTGAAATTCTTGAGATAAGAAAATAATTTTATAATTAAGAATTTTTACTGACGGATTTTGATTTTACAGTTCTGTCAGATTTATTGATGTTTAAGAAAAGAGGAATGATTGAAATGGAACAAAAGCCACAGCAGGGCAACTCAAGCGATGTTATCAAGGTTAGATATGAAAAGCTTGACGCTCTCAAGGAAGCAGGCAGAGATCCGTTTGTAATTACAACAAGTGACCGTGATATTCTTACAGAAACAATAAAAAATAATTTTGAAGAATACGAAAACAAAGATGTTTGTGTTGCAGGTCGTTTGCTTTCAAAAAGAGGCAAGGGTAAGGTTTCGTTTATGGACCTTTGGGACCGCTCAGGCAAAATTCAGATTTTTGCAAAGTTTGATGACCTCGGCGAAGAAGAATACGGCTTCCTCAAAAAGTGGGATATTGGTGATATAGTTGAGATTAAGGGCTTTGTTTTCAAAACCCAGATGGGTGAAATTTCAGTTCATGCAAAAGAGGTTAAGCTTCTTTCAAAGTCACTTAAGCCACTTCCAGAAAAGTATCACGGTCTTACAAATACTGACCTTCGTTATCGTCAGCGTTATGTTGACCTTATTATGAACCCAGAAGTAAAGGATACCTTTATCAAGCGTTCTAAGATTATCAGCACAATTCGTAAGTATCTTGATTCACAGGGCTTTATGGAGGTTGAAACTCCTATGCTCGTTTCAAATGCTGGTGGTGCATCTGCAAGACCATTTGAAACACACTTCAATGCTCTTGATGAGGACTTAAAGCTTAGAATTTCTCTTGAGCTTTACCTTAAGAGATTGATAGTCGGTGGACTTGAAAAGGTTTATGAAATTGGTCGAGTATTCCGTAACGAAGGACTTGATACAAGACATAACCCTGAATTTACTCTTATGGAGCTTTATCAAGCATATACAGATTATCACGGTATGATGGATTTGACAGAGAATCTCTATCGTCATGTTGCACAAGAGGTTCTTGGTACAACAACTATCGTATATAATGGCATAGAAATGGATTTAGGAAAGCCGTTTGAGAGAATTACAATGGTTGATGCTGTTAAGAAGTATGCAGGCGTTGATTTTAACGAAATACATACTCTTGAAGAGGCAAGAGCTGTTGCTAAGGAAAAAGGCGTTGAATACGAAGAAAGACATAAGAAGGGCGATATTCTCAACCTATTCTTTGAAGCTTTCGTAGAAGAACATCTTATTCAGCCTACATTCCTTATGGATCATCCTATTGAGATTTCTCCTCTTACAAAGAAGAAGCCAGAAAATCCTGAATATGTTGAGCGTTTCGAGTTCTTTATGAATGGTTGGGAAATGGCTAATGCATATTCTGAGCTTAATGACCCGATTGACCAGAGGGCAAGATTCAAAGCACAGGAAGAACTTCTCGCACAAGGCGATGAAGAGGCTAATCACACAGATGAGGACTTCCTTAATGCCCTTGAAATCGGTATGCCACCAACAGGCGGTATCGGTTTCGGCATTGACCGTATGTGTATGCTTCTTACAAATGCTCCTGCAATCAGAGATGTACTTCTTTTCCCGACAATGAAGCCCCTCGACAAGTAAAAGTCGAAAAAAACCAGTGTTTATGCGGGTTTCGGGACTTTCTAAACCGGATAAATTTACCTCTTTACACCAAATTTACACCAATCGGTGCTGAAAACGGTGCAGTGACTAAAAAATCGCATAATTTTCAAAATATATGGGCAGTTCCATTGTGGAATTGCCCATTTTCAGAAAGAAAAAGATAAATCGGAATTTGTGGAGGTAAAATATAGATGAATCAAGGTAGAATTATTGTAATCACAGGTGCGCCGGGGACAGGAAAAACTACAACGGCATCTGCTGTTGCAAAAGAATCAGATTTGGAAAAGTCTGTGCATATGCACACAGATGACTTTTATCATTATTTGAGTAAAGGGGCAATACCACCGCATTTGCCAGAATCAAATGAGCAAAATTTGATTGTCATTGAAGCGTTTTTAGAAGCTGCGAAGCGATATGCTCGTGGTGGATATGATGTAATTGTAGATGGCATTGTAGGACCGTGGTTTTTAGAGCCGTGGCTCAACATTGTTCAAGAGCATTATGAAGTACACTATATCGTTTTAAGGGCAAGTAAAGAAGAAACTATGAAGCGAGCTATCGAACGCTCAAAGTTAGACAGAGAAACAAATATTGAATTAGTTGAAACAATGTGGAATCAATTTTCTAATTTAGGAATCTATGAATTAAATGTTATAGATACAACTACGCATTCAATCAAAGATACTGTTTCAGCAGTAAAAGAAAAAATAGTAAGCGGTACGGCCTTACTATTTTAGACAATTTCAGTTTGCCAACCTGTCGGGATTGTCCATTTTTAAAACGAACAGAAAAACAAACCGGAAGTTGTGGAGGTAATTATCAATGAGAAATATTTACGATAATAGTGAATTTTTTGCCGCATATGCGGAAATGGGAAGAAGCAAAGATGGTCTGAAAGCTGCTGGAGAGTGGCATCAGTTGCAACCGTTATTCCCTAAATTACAGGGAAAAAAAGTTTTGGATTTAGGATGTGGTTACGGTTGGCATTGCAAATATGCCGCACAAATGGGAGCTACTGAAATTCTTGGTATTGATAGTAGTCAAAAAATGATTGCAAAAGCAGTAGCTGATAACTCTGATGACAAAATCAAGTATAAAGTTTGCAGTGTTGAAGAATACATTTATCCTGAAAATACTTATGACCTAGTTGTTTCTAACCTTGTACTGCACTATATCGAAAATTTAGCTAATGTTTATCAAAAGGTGTATTGCACATTAAAAGTAGGTGGGTATTTCCTATTCAATATTGAACATCCGACTTTCACCGCAGGTGTTAATGAGGATTGGATTTATGATGAAAATGGGAAACCTAAATATTGGCCAATCGACAATTACTATTACACAGGCGAAAGAGAAACCAATTTTCTTGGTCAACGAGTAATTAAACAGCACCACACATTAACGCAGATATTGAATCCACTTATAAAATGTGGTTTTCAAATTGAGGCTATTGAGGAAGCAATGCCTCCGGCAGATATGATGGGTATGCCGGGAATGTGTGATGAAATGCGTAGACCTATGATGTTGTTGGTTAAGGTTAAAAAGGTTTAATAAACAACTTCCGGTTTGCCAAACCCTTTGAGAGAGGAGAAATCTTTTCTCAAAGGGCTTTTTTGCTTTTTACGGATATTCGCAAACTACAAGAAAAAGCCGAAACTTCATATACTTTAACCACAGAGGAAGTGGAGGCTTTGATATGAATAACAGTTTATCGGCAGTACATCCCGAATTGATTGTCGAATGGTCGGATAGGAATTTACCGCTGACACCGGACAGCGTGACTTTCGGCTCGAATAAGAAAGTTTGGTGGAAAGGTGCTTGCGGTCACGAGTGGGAAACAAGCGTAAAAGCTCGTTCCAATGGAGAGAAATGCCCTATTTGTTCAGGCGCAAGGGTAGTCACAGGTATTAACGATTTAAGTACATTGAAGCCTAAATTGGCTTCTGAGTGGTCTGAAAAGAACGAATTAAAACCTACTGAGGTTTCTGTCGCTTCTCATA
>OGPS01000141.1_pt1 | contig 73737 bp, 58 predicted proteins | sample 1552931 | NCBI WGS metagenome assembly OGPS01 (sample SAMEA2580252, study PRJEB22360) | human gut metagenome | biome: human gut; feature: human-associated habitat; material: faeces | place: Denmark | collected 2008/2010 | reverse complement strand
TTTTTTCTTTCCTCCGAGGAAATCGAAATTTCCTCGGGAGCTATTTGGGAAATTCCTCGGGAAGAATCCGAATCATCCGAGATGTAGGCGTAATAAGAGAGTTTGTAGCCACTGTGTGGCGATACTCGTACCGTGTATCCCAGTTATCGTCATGCTAAGCTTGCGGCTGCAAGATCTGACTAGGGCTAATAACAAAAGAGTCCCTACGAGGAGCAAATACGCTCTCGTAGGGACTCTTCTATTTATATTAAGAACTACCACACGATGAAGGAGTGTGGGTAGCTCGTTGTCACTTCTCTGGTTCTAGTAGATTACGATCCTTGTCGTAGATCTTGTAGTCTAGGAGTGCTACATCTTGATCTTCGATCAGCTTGATGTTTTTGGAGTATTTCTTCTTCCACTTAGTAAAGAGTGAAGACCCCAAGAGGGGAGCCTTCTTGATATAGGCAGCTACGTAAGGATGTAGATGCATGGAGAAGTTGCGGATGGGCTTGTCGCCAGTTGTCAGCTGGGCTATGACCTCCTCTAGATCATCGGTAAAGGTGATGGAGGTTTTGATCTTTCCCATGCCCTGACATGTAGGACAGGTCTCCTCGGTGCGTATGATGGTAGCCTGGCGTACCCGCTGGCGCGTGATCTGCATGAGACCGAACTTGCTCAGAGGAAGTATCTTGTGAGTGGCTCGATCGTTTGCCATGAGCTTCACCATATGCTCGTAGAGCTCCTTATTGTGAGCTGCTTCGTTCATATCGATGAAGTCGATTACGATGATTCCTCCGAGATCTCTCAGCCTAATCTGTCGGGCGATGAGGTCGGCGACGGCCATATTGACATCAAAAGCGGTCTCCTCCTGTCCGGAGGTCCTGCGAGCCTTCTTGCTACTATTGACGTCGATGACGTGCATAGCCTCGGTCTGCTCGATGATGATGTTAGCTCCATTGCGTAGGGTGACCTTGCGCCCGAAGAGGGTCTTTTTTTGCTTTGTCACTCCGCAAGCGTCAAAGAGGGGCTTCTTACTGTCGTCCTCATAGAGCGTGACGATCTGCTCTCTGCCTGGGTCGATGTCGGCTACATAACCTTTGAGCTCCTTGTAGTAGTCTGGATCGTTGACGACGATCTTGGTAAAGCTCTTGTTGTAGGAGTCTCGGATGAGGTTGATAGCGCGGTTGCGCTCCTCATAAATCTGGGTAGGCGCCTTAGCACGAACCAGCTTCTTGATGCTTGTCTCGAATCGGTCTATCAGATCCATCATCTCCTCGACGAGCTCTTGGGTCTTCTTGCCAGCAGCTTGCGTCCGAATGATGGCTCCGTAGCCACTCTTGATGACGCTCTGCACGATTGTCTTGAGCCTCGTACGCTCTTCTGTCGAGCGTATCTCGCTAGAGATGGCTACCTGATCGCTAAAGGGTACTAAGACTAGAAATCGACCCGCTATGGAGAGCTCTGCAGAGAGACTAGGACCTTTCGTCCCGAAGGCTTCTCGTGTTACCTTGACAAGGATCTTGTCTCCCTTCTTGAGTCCCGAGTTGATGATATTGCCATCCTTAGGAAGGGGGGTACCTTCTTTGACTTTGTCAATGGGGGGTACCTTCTTCTTTTCCGCTATATCTTCTAATAAGTGAGTTGTCGCTCCAAATACTTTGCCTAGATCATTGTAGTGAAGGAAGCCGTTCTTCATGGGGCCTATGTTGACGAAGGCGGCATTATTGCCTCTGACGACATTGTCTACCTCGCCGAGCAGGATGTCTCCGACAGCGTAGCGGATATTTCTATTCTCCGTCCGTAGCTCTACGAGCTCGTCATCTTCGAGCACTGCCATAGACACCTCTTTGGGCTTTACATCGATGATTAGTTCACTATTCACGGTGTCTCAAATAATCTGTGCATTAATAGATTGGAAACGTGTAGAGGTCTAGTATGACCAGCCTCTTCTCTTCTCCACCTCACAGCTGCGCCGTGCCACTGCACTGATCCGAGCTCGTGAGCTATCGAAGTACCTAATCGCTACACCTCTACTTGGAGTAGCTGGTCTCTATATGTACGCTCGAGTCTCCTGGAGAGTCTCTTAGTACACAAAGAGGGGTGGTCTACAGATGCTGCCGTAGCACTCGCACCTCTGGTTATATCTTCATGACGTCTGCGAACTTGTACGACAAGCTTTGGCCCGACGCCCGTGAGAGGGTGGCTACTGCAGGATGATAGGATGAGTTGCTATGCAACGAAGCCAACCACAACCAGCCTCTCATCTACGAGAGGTCGGTTATGACGGCTTGCTTGATACGTTTCGTTCGTCAAGATTAGATTGCCATACATACTATACGATGGCTCTCTAGACTGTGACTCCTCAAGACGATGCACTCGCTTAGAGGGATCACATACGGTCTCCTCGACCGCTCGTCTACTACTTCTTCTTATGACGATTCTTACGTAGTCTCTTCTTACGCTTGTGCGTCGACATCTTATGACGCTTGTGCTTCTTACCGTTTGGCATAATTGTTTCTTTTGAATTGGTCTATACTGATCCAAGGTGATGAGGTCTGTAGCTAGTCTCCTCAAAGGAGTAAACGATGTCGTCCTAGGAACTACCTGCCTCCACTCACCCCCTGGTATACTACTTAATTATGGCTGTGAAAGCCTTCGAAGGCTTGAACGTGGGAACCTTACGAGCTGGCACGATGATCGTCGTCTGCTTGGATATGTTACGAGCAGTCTTCTCTGCGCGCTCCTTGACGACGAAGCTACCGAAGCCTCTTAGGTAGACATTGTCTCCCTGGCTCATAGCGTTCTTGACTGTATCCATAAATGCCTCTACGACCTGCAGGACCTCCTGTCTGTCTAAGCCTGTCGTGTCAGCTATATTCTTTACAACTTCTGCTTTAGTCATGTGTTCTTAGTAATGGGTCTATATAATGATTTCCGATGATGCGTCGTGATACAACTCAGAGAGGTGGACAAATGTACATAAAGCAACCCACACCAACCTACTCCGGCGTAAAAAGAAATAGAGGAGTGCTCTCGATCTGGTCCAAGAACACTCCTCTTCTTTGTGATATATGCTCGCTATGTGGTATCAGCCTTATGTTGCGAAACAGCTTAGAGGAAAGGGAGGTGGCTGGCAAGGCTCTCTGTGTAGCCCCTAGGGGAGTCGAACCCCTCTTTCCAGGATGAAAACCTGGCGTCCTAACCGATAGACGAAAGGGCCAAATCGTGCGCCAGTATCCTTAATGTAGAGTTATATCCTCAGCGAACTGATACAGTATTGCGATACGTCGTCGTAGACTAGAGAGATTTGAGATGAAGAGCCATCTTAGACTTCAGATTGGCAGCCTTATTGCGATGGATGATATTCTTACGAGCTAGACGATCTAGCGTAGAATAAACCTTCGGCAAAGCCTGCTCAGCTTCCTGACGATCAGTCATCGCACGAAACTGCTTGACCATCGTACGCGACGTCTTGCTCGCATAGCGATTGCGAAGGCGACGAGTGGAACTCTGACGGATTCTCTTCAGCGTTGATTTATGATTTGCCATTCTTGTGATACTTAATTACTAGGTATACTCGATATGCAAGACGCTCCAAGCGTGGAGCACTCCATATTTACTTGTAGCCCCTAGGGGAATCGAACCCCTATTTTCAGAATGAGAATCTGACGTCCTAACCGTTAGACGAAAGGGCCAGCAGCTACTTCTCAATCGCCCCAAGTGTTCAGCTCTCGGGCAATTGTGATGCAAAGGTAATACAAATTTTTCTTCTGGCAAAAGATTCTCGCAAGAAAATCTTCCAACGAGCTTCACTTATCACAGAAAAACTAAGTCAGCGATCTGATAACTAGGTGCTTATGTTAATCCCAAGTCAAAAACAAACTTTCTATCTCAAGTCGCGTCCCCAGAGGAGCTTCTCACGGATTACTTGAGCATATGGCTTGTGCGAGAGTCGTAGCAGGTGAGCTCGCTTTTCGCTCTTGCGGGCGACGATCTCGACACCACAGTCGTAGACCCGTAGGTTACCATCTATCACAATGGAGAATGTAGGGTGTAGCGAGGATACACTCATCGTCAGTACACTGGTGTCAGGAAAGATGAGCGGAGCCATGTTGAGTGTGTGGGGAGCTATCGGGACCAGTAGCAGGGTCTGACACTGAGGAGTCACAATAGGACCTCCTAGGCTAAGCGCATAAGCGGTCGACCCCGAGGGAGTACTCACAACCAAGCCATCGGCGGCGTACTCAGCCAGCAGATCACCGTCCAGATCTACTCGTATCTTGATGATGGATCCAGTCTCTCGCTTCTGTACCGCTAGATCATTGAGCGCAGTGCCGACATGCTCTCCAGCCACACTTACATCGATCAGTGAGCGGGTCTCTATATCGTACTGTCCTGCCAGCAAGTCATCGAGATGATGCAGCGCTTCTTGCGGCTCCATCTCGGTCATAAAACCTAAGTGCCCACAATTGATCGCCCATATAGGCAGCTCCACATCTCGCAGCTTGTGCACAGCTCTCAGGAGAGTGCCATCGCCGCCGAGACTCAGAGCGATGTCGCCATAGGGTGTCTCTCCACCCAATCGCATCTGCGGATATCCCTCAGGAATGCCCGCCTGCGACAGAGCCTCCCAGAGCGGTGTCTCTATATATAGGTCTACATCGTGCTCCGCCAGCGCTCTCAATAGCGCCGTCACATCGTCCGTGAGACGCATCGTAGCGTGGCTACCATACACTGCTATCGTATTAATCCTGTGACTATCCATTGGGGCTATCTGATTGCGTTGCTACAAAAGTACCGAAAAGCAAGCAGACCCCCAAGTTCCCAGCCGACCCGTAGATTCAACTATAAAACACCACAACTCCTCTAGCCCCTAACCTTTAATTTCTAACCTCTAATCTTCAATTCCCATTTTCTCCCGAGGAAAATCCGAATTTCCTCGCTGAGAAATAAAAATTCTCCACGGAGATATGCAGCGTTTCTTCGGAAGAATGAAATGAAACTTCGGAAGAATCAAATGAAACTTCGGAAGAATGAAATCATACGTCCGAAGAAATTTTCCATACCTCGGTGGAAAATAAAAAATATCCACGGAGGAATTTCGAGAGTTTCTCCGTGGAGATTGAGTAGAGATTGTATGCGTCAGCCCTGCCCTTCGGCTATGATGGTAAAAGCTTGTAGCTAAGTCTGCTGGTCGGAGCGAGCGAAGAGCGCTTTGTAGAGCGTCGAGAGGATCTTGTCGGCTTGGTAGACGGAGGTGACTTGATGCCACTTGACGCTGCGGTGCCCCTCACGGGACTCGCGCACTTCGCACGCTTTACCGTAGCTAGCCACGCTCTTGAGGAGTATGTCGAAGGCTTTGCTCTGATAGTATGCCGAGCCACTGGGCGGGAGGAAGAGGATCATCTGCTCACGACGCAGCGACACCTTGACGATGCCGAGGTGGCTGGCTAGCCGTCGCAGACGTGGCACCATGAGAAGCCCCTTGGTCTGCGGTGGTAGTGCGCCAAAGCGATCTCGCAGGCGATCGGCAAACTCTTTTAGTTCACGGTCGCTCTCCAGCTCGTCCAGTTCACGGTAGAGCAAGATGCGCTCGCTGTCTTGCGGTATGTATTCGTGGGGTAGGGAAAGGTCTAGGTCGGTGTCGATCGTGGTATCGGTGAGCGCATTGCCCAGCTCCGCCTGTTGCTCCGTCTGAGCGGCAAAGAGCGCCGCAAAGTCCTCCTGTTTGACCTCGCGCACCGCCTCCTCAAAGACTTTGCGATAAGTCTCGAAGCCTAGGTCCGCGATGAAGCCACTTTGCTCTGTACCTAATATGTTGCCCGCACCTCGTATGTCTAGATCCTGCAGAGCGATGCGCATACCGCTACCCAGGTCGGAGAAGCTCTCGATAGCCTTGACACGCCGTGCGGCAGCCTCCGTGAGGGTGCCTAGGGGAGGGGTGATCAGGTAGCAGTAAGCCCGCTGGCTACCACGCCCCACACGCCCACGGAGCTGGTGCAGGTCGCTCAGACCATAGCGATGGGCGGAGTTGATGAAAATCGTATTGACATTGGGCATATCGATACCGTTCTCGATGATCGTCGTGGCTAGGAGCAGGTCGTACTTGTGCTCGGCAAAGTCTAGGAGTATCCGCTCCGTCTCACTCGGGGGCAAGCGCCCATGAGCGATCGCTATGCGAATGCCGGGAACGCACTCTTGGATCTGTCCCGCCACACCGTGGATCGACTCGATGCGGTTGTGCACGAAGAAGACCTGTCCGTGGCGTGCCAACTCATAACCAATGGCATCAGCGATGGTCTCTTGTGACCAGCGAATGAGTCGTGTCGTGACTGGCTGACGATTTCGTGGAGGCGTATTGATATTGGAGAGATCACGAGCGCCCATCAGGGAGAACTGTAGGGTGCGGGGTATCGGTGTCGCCGAGAGCGTGAGCGTATCTACGTTGACCTGAAGCTTGCGGAGCTGCTCCTTAGCCTTGACGCCAAACTTCTGCTCTTCGTCTATGATGAGTAGCCCGAGCGACTTGAAGGCGACCCCTTTGCCCAGTAGTCGGTGCGTACCTATTAATATGTCTACCCGTCCCTCCGCCAGGTCCGCTAGAATCGCTTTCGACTGCTTGTCGCTCTTAGCTCTTGAAAGATATTCGATACGGCAGGGCAACCCCTCGAGTCGCTGGATAAAGGTCTGGTAGTGCTGGTAAGCTAGGATCGTCGTCGGCACCAAGACAGCCACTTGCTTGCTGTCGGCGACCGCCTTGAAGGCAGCTCGTATCGCCACCTCCGTCTTGCCAAAGCCCACGTCGCCGCAGACCAGTCGATCCATCGGACGATTACTCTCCATATCCGCCTTGATCTGCTCGATCGCTTTCAATTGGTCGGGCGTCTCCTCATAGGCAAAAGAAGCCTCCATCTCGTGCTGCAGGTAGCTATCGGGCGAAAAGGCAAAGCCTGGCTGCTCCTTGCGTGCTGCATAGAGCGCAATGAGGTCACGAGCGATCGACTTGATCTTGGTCTTCGCGCGCTCTTTCAGCCTTGTCCAGGCACCCGTGCCTAGTTTACTGAGCTGTGGCTCACCCTCCTCTTGCGCCTGGTACTTTGAGAGCTTGTGCAGGCTGTGAATGCTCACGAGGAGCACATCTTTGTTCTGGTAAACCAACTTGACCACTTCACGCGGCTTGCCGTCTACCTCAGTGGTCAGGAGTCCGTCAAACTGCCCTACGCCGTGGTCGCTGTGGACGATGTAGTCGCCTGGCGAGATGGCGTGTAGCTCCTTGAGCGAGATCGCCGCATCGGCATTGCGTATGCGGTCGCTCTTGAGCTGGTAGTGGTGGTAGCGGTCGAAGATCTGATGGTCGGTCAGGAGTAAGACATCCAAGTCCTTATCCTCAAAGCCCTCGTGAACGACCAGCGGCACCCACTCGGGGAGCAACTCTTCGGCTTCGCGCTCGATGAGGATCTCCTTGAGACGTTGCGCTTGTGCGGACGACTCAGAGAGGAAGAAGCTCTTGAAGAAGCCCCGCTTGCGCACCTGCAGCTCCTCGACTAATAGGTCAAAGTGCCGATGGATCAGTAGCTGTGGCTTGGTCGCAAAGGTGATCCGCTGGTCAACGATCGACAGTCCTTTCGTTGGAGTGCCTAGGATCTTCGTGCGCTTCGCCACTTCAGCCGTGAGTTTGTCAGGGGGGAGTAACAGTTCGCGCATCTCCTCCTGCGTGGCAAAAGCACCTTCGTACTCCACCGCTAGCTCTGCATCGTAAAGTGCTCTCCACTGCTCAGCGAGCGATTCGTAGCGACTGATCCAGAGCTGATAGCTAGGGGATAGGAGCGACAAGAGTGAGGTCTCTCCGCCACTGGCATCGCCTTTGATTTGTAGTGCAGGTGCTATCTCGGCACGCTCGCACTGATCTACAGAGAGCTGGCTCTCGATGTCAAAGCGGCGTATGCTATCGATCTCATCGTCAAAGAAGTCGATGCGATACGGATAGGTGCTCCCGTAAGAGAAGATGTCCACGAGACTACCTCGGTAGACCACTTGTCCAGGACTGTAGACGTAGTCCACCTCTTCGAAACCCTCCTTGAGTAGTCGCTCTCGCAGCGTGTCACGAGAGATCACATCGCCTACGCTGAGCGTAAAGCAGCTCTGGGCCACCTCCTGCTGGGAGGGTATCGCCTCGGCGAGAGCTTCGGGGTAAGAGACGATCAGCGGTGTGTCGCCTGCAGCAAGGCTGGCGAGCAATTCGGCACGTAGCACCTCCTGCGCCGGCTCTCGCTGACCATATTTAATATGTCTATTGAAGGCTGAGGGGTAGTAGTAAGCTTTGACCCCTAGAGCCTCTAGGTCGCCCAGCATATAGCCCGCACTATCAGCATCCTCGGCGATCACCAGGTAAGGGTGCTCGCAAGCCAAGGTGGCGAGGATAAAGGCGGGTGCCGAAGCGGTCACCCCCTCGAGCTCTACACAACGATTCCGCAGTAGGGCTTGGCGAAGCTCTACGATGCGTGGGTGATCGTGCCAGAGATCGAGGAGGGACATAGGGAGAGATTATTTCTGGCGCAGCTGGCGAGCCAGGATCGTATTGCGCATCAGCGTGATGATCGTCATAGGACCTACACCGCCTGGCACAGGCGTGATGTAGGAGCAGAGCGGAGCTACCTCGTCAAAGTCGACATCGCCCACGATGCGAGAGCCGCTCTTCTTCGTTGCGTCGGGCACACGTGTGATGCCCACGTCAATGACGATGGCGCCCTCCTTGACCATCTCCTTCTTGACAAAGAGCGGGATGCCGATCGCAGCGACGACGATGTCAGCCTGACGGCAGATGGAGGCAATGTCCTTCGTACGGCTGTGGCAGATCGTCACGGTCGCATTGCCCTGCGCACCCTTCTGGAGGAAGAGCTGCGCGATCGGTTTGCCCACGATGTTGCTTCGTCCGAGGACCACCACATGCTTGCCCTCCGTGCTGATATTGTAGTGCTTGAGAAGCTCGATGACTCCCTTGGGCGTAGCAGGTACGAGACATGGCTCGCCAAGGCTGAGGAGCCCCACGTTGATCGGGTGGAAGCCATCCACATCCTTGCGGTAGTCTACAGCGTGAATGACCGCCTGCTCGTCAATATGCTTCGGTAGCGGTAGCTGGACGATGAAGCCATCTACCTCGGGGTCTTTGTTGAGCTGCTCGATCTCAGCGATCAGCTCCTCCTGCGTGATCGACTCGTCAAAGCGCTTCGTCAGAGATATGAAGCCGACCTCTTCGCAAGCCTTGATCTTGCTCGCTATGTAGGTCTCGCTGGCACCGTCATGCCCCACGATGATGGCACCCAAACAGGGGGGACGCTGCCCCTCAGCGACCATCTGCTGGACCTCCTTGGCGATCTCCTTCTTGATCTCGGTCGCAGTGGTCTTGCCATCCAGGCGAATGAATGATTCTTGTGTCATAGAGTGGTATTTGTATAGATAAATTGTGTTGTTCTGCTCTTGATCGCGAGGTGTCAAGCCACCATTGTGACATCTTCCTCCGCAAAGTTGCCGTACAAAGATACCGAAATCTGAGCGATTAACTCGGTCGTAGCCTGCCCGCCAACAGTTTCCTACGGAAGAAACTGGAGTGCCCTACGGAAGAAACTATAGTTTCCTAGGTGTGAAACTGCAGTGCCATAGGTATGAAACTAGAGTTTCCTAGGTAAGAAACTGGAGTGCCAACTCCTGTTGGCACTCCAGTTTCACCCTATTGGCACCAATGTCTCAGGCGCATTGGAGGGTATCAAGATGGGGAGCGTCTGGCTAGCGACGTTGGGGGTAGATGTAGGGTCGGCCGGAGGCGGGGGCGGGTTGCACGAGGACGGTGGTGTGGTAGGCCGCCTGGAGGTGCGCCGCGGTGAGGACCGTCTGGGGCGTGCCGTGCGCTAGCAGGCCGTCGGGTCCGAAGAGGATCAGCTCCTCGCAGTATTCGGAGGCTACGTTGATGTCGTGAAGGATCATTAGGATCGTCAGCCCCTCTGCGTGGAGCGTCTCGAGGAGCTGCATGATCTCGCTCGTGTAGCCGATGTCTAGATGCGAGATCGGCTCGTCGAGTAGCAGGAGCTGCGGCTCCTGCGTGAGTGCTTGTGCTATGGCGACCATCTGCTGTTCGCCACCGCTCAGTTCGTCGAGTCGTTTGTCGGCTAGTCGTGCGATGCCGGTGCGCTCGATGTAGTGGGTGCAGCGTGCGTGATCCTCTTCGCTGTATCCGATCTGAAAGCGCTTGAAGTAGGGCAGTCGCCCCATCAGGACGTAGTCGTAGACCCTTAGCGGCTGAGGGATTATCTGCTGATTGACCATAGAGACGAGGCGAGCACGCTCACGGAGGGTGTAGTGGGTGAGTGGTTTGTTGAGTAGGCTGACCTTTCCAGAGAGCGGGGGCAGGATGCCCGTGAGGGTTTTGAAGCAGGTACTTTTGCCAGCTCCATTAGGCCCGATGATGGCAGTCAGGGAGCCACGAGCTATGGTGAGGTCGAGAGGACCGATGACCGCCTTGCGCCCATAGCCACAGATGAGCTGCTCAGCACGTAAGATCGTCTGACTGGTCATACCTGGTGCGAGCGTCTGGTGCGGTGAATGAGGTAGAGGAAGGCAACGCCACCGATCAAGCCGGTGATGACGCCTATCGGCAGCTCGATGGGCGAGAGAATGGTGCGTGCCAACATGTCGCAGAGGATGAGGAAGATGCCGCCATTGATGAAGCTCCCGACGAGGAGAACTCGGTAGTCATTGCCGAGGATGATGCGTGTCGCCTGCGGTATGACCAGCCCGACGAAGCCGATGACGCCAGCGACGGCGACGCAGGCACTGGTCAGCAGCGAACTGAGCACGAAGAGCCACAGCACGACCCGACGGGTGTCGATGCCGAGTTGCTGCGCTTTGAGTTCGCCTAGACGGAGTGCATTGAGCGACTGCACGAAGAGGTAGCTGACCCCTAGGAGGAGCAAGGTGAAGAGGAGCATGCCCCAGACGATGAGTGGCTTGCTTTCTTGTAGCGACCCCATCGTCCAGAAGATGATGCGGGAGAGTTGCTCGGCACGAGCTACCGAGAGGAGGAGCATGACGCCTGACGATGCCATAAAGCTGACCATCACACCGACGAGGAGCATGCGCTGTACGCTTAGTCCGTGGCGCTGATAGCTATTGGCATAGACGAGTAAGATGGTGACCAAGGCTCCGATGAAGCCAAAGGCGGGGAGCGTCAGGAAGGCGGAGGACAAGCCTAAGACGATGGCGAGCGTGACACCGAGCGAAGCACCGCCCGAGATGCCGAGGGTGTACGGCTCGACGAGTGGGTTGCGAAAAAGCCCCTGCAGGATAGCTCCGCAGAGGCTTAGCCCGCCACCGATGGAGATGGCGTTGATGATGCGTGGCAGGCGTAGCTGCATTAGAATGGTGTACTCGACAGAGGTGGGGTCGGAGAGGATCTCCGAGAGCTGCCAGAGAGAGATGGAATGCGCCCCGACATGTAGCGATAGGATGGCGACGACTAGGAGTAGCAGCACCATCAGTGGGAGCGTCCAGTAGGACTTCGCAAGGGTAGGGCGGTGAGGCATGGAGAAGGCGCTTTTACTCACTAAGGTAGTCGGTCATCAGCTGAAGCGCCTCGACAAAGTGTTGTGGCGTGGGTTGACTGACGATCTCTCCTGGAAGTGGACAGTAAGCCTTTTTCTGTACGGCGGTGACGGAGCGTAGCGTGTACCACGACTTCTCTGATCCGCTCTCGCTGCCATGATTGGTGATCAGGAAGAGTACCTCGGGGTCTTGCTCTACGACATACTCTAGGCTGAGCTGACCATTGCCCGCCACGGTGACGATGTTCGTACAGCCGCTGAAGGTGATCAGATCATTCATATAGGTCGATGTGGAGGCTCCAAAGAGCGGGTCAAAAGCTATCTGCATGAAGGCGCGTGGATGCCAAGGGCGCGCCGCATTGAGCTGCTTGAGCGAGTCGATGCGTTGGTTGATCTCTGCGAGCTGAGCCTCGGCACGATCGCTCGCACCGACGATTTCGGCGATCTGGCGGTACTGCGCCTGTATTTCGTCGTAGCTGGCGGGGTTGGTGAACTGAACGACCTCGATGCCAGCGTTCTCTAGGGCGGAGATGGTCTGCGGAGCGGTGAAGTCGGACGCAAAGACGAGGGTCGGACGCTGTGCGATGAGTAGCTCTAGATTGGTCTGTATGGCAGAGCCTACGACGGGGACGCTGTCGGCAATCGCTTTGGTGCAGTAAGAAGTGCAGCCGACGAGGAGCGAGTCACACGAGAGGTCGTAGATCTGATTGGTTACAGAGGGCACGAGCGAGACGATGCGAGGCGCTTGATCTGCGCTCTCTTGCTGACTCGCCTTGTGACAACCGACCAAAAGGGGGAGCAGGAGCAGGAGCGGGAGGAGACGTAAGAGCGGTCTGCAGGACGAAGAGGTTAGAGCGGTCATAGTACGTTAGGAGTGGAGGATAAAGGTGTCGCTGTCGCGCCATACGGGGAACTTCTGCCGAAAGGCTTCCAGAGGCTCCGGCTCTAGAGTGGTGCTCAAGAGCTGGTCCGCGTATGGCTTCGCCTCGCAGATTGGCCGCCCGAGGTAGTCGTAGACTAAGCTTTCGCCTGAGTAGTCGGTGCCAAAGGGATCGGAGCCGATGCGGTTGACGCCGATGACGTAAGCGACATTCTCGATGGCGCGAGCTTGCAGGAGCGTACGCCAAGCGGTGATGCGTGGACGAGGCCAGTTGGCGACGACGAGCAGCAGGTCGTAGTCGAGCGAGCCGTCTGTATGGGTGCGGTTGCGACACCAGACGGGGAAGCGCAGGTCGTAGCAGGTGATCAGCCGTATGCGCCAGCCACGATAGGTGACGACGTCGTAGCCGTCGCCTGGCGTGAGTCGGCGGTCTTCGCCAGCCATGGAGAAGAGGTGTCGCTTGTCCTGCGAATAGATCGATCCGTCGGGGAGCATGATGTAGGCGCGGTTGTAGTAGTGTGTCGGCTGCGTCTCATCGTCCCAGACGAAGGCGGAGGAGGCAATCGCTATCTGATGCTCCTGTGCCAAGATGCGCAGACGCTCTAGCTCAGTCCCCTGCCAGGGACGAGCTGACTGAGCCACCTTGAGGTTGAAGCCCGTGAGCATTACCTCGGGGAAGACGACGAGGTGCGCACTCTCCTCGGCAGCCGTGCGTATGTCCTCCGCCATGAGGCGAAGGTTTGCCTCGGGGTCTGTCCAGACGATCGGACGCTGTGCGAGGACCACCCGCAGTGACTCGTGCTCCATCAGCTTATTGAGCTTGCTCGCTAAAGAGGTCAGGCTTCTTCGCCTGGTCGGCGTGGTACTTGCTCCTTATATAGCGTATGTCCTTGTCGAGGTCGCCCGTCGGGACAAACTGCTCGAAGATACCAACTCGCTTCTGCTTATAGTCTATGACCGCCAGCTGTATGGGTACACCGGCCTCCTCGGCAATGTGGTAGAAGCCGGTCTTCCATCTGTCCCGAGCCTTACGTGAACCCTCAGGCGTGATCGCCACCGCGAAGTTGTCCTTAGCTCGAAAGCGCGCCACGACCTGCTCGACCGTATTGCCTTTGTGGCGGCGGTCTATCGGTATGCCTCCCATCGCCTTAAAGATCCACCCGAGTGGCGGGACAAAGAGCTCTTTTTTCATCAAGAAGTGCGCTCTCTGTCCCACCGCTTTGTAGTATAGCTTGCCCCATAGAAAGTCCATATTGCTCGTGTGGGGAGCTACACAGATGACGCTCTGGCGTGGATAACTGGCTGGCTCAAGAAGCTGCCAGCCACACCAGCGCAGTATGAGACGTGCCAGCTTCATACAGCAGACTAAGCCTCGGGAACTAGCAGTTCGTTGCAGAGTTTGCTAACCTCACCTTCGATCTCACTGGCGAAGTGCATGTACTCCTCCCGAAGCTTGTTGTAGTAGTTGCGTACGAGCTTACGGTCGCCCTTACCATCGGTGTGCGATATGCGAGCGATGAAGTCTCTCTCGTTATCGATCACCTTCATGATGAGCTGCTCGATGGCGTACTCACGCTCCTCGGAAGCTACGGAGTAGAGGATAGATAGGTCAAAGAGCATCTCCTCGACCTCTGTGTGTATTGCTTGCTTTAGTTTTCTACGACTTGCCATAGTTAAATTGATTAGTTGGTTCTTAGCTTACGAAAAATATGATGAGCATCTGTGCCGTCAAGACACGGAGGAACATCGTCAGTGGGTAGACCGTTGCATAACCCACGGCGGGCGCATCCTCCTCGGTGAGTCCGTTGGCGTAAGCGAGTGCAGGGGGATCGGTCATACTACCGGCCATCACTCCTGAGAGGGTGAGATAGTTGACCTTAAAGACCTTCTTGCCGAGGATTCCGACGATCAGCATCGGTATGATGGTGATGATAAAGCCGTAGCCGACCCAGTGATAGCCTCCATTTACAATAGTATCAACGAAGCCATCGCCAGCACCTATGCCGACACAAGTGAGGAACAGCGCAATACCGATCTCGCGGATCATGAGGTTGGCGCTTTGTGTCGTATAAGTCACGATACCAAACTTAGGTCCGAAGTTGCTCAGTAGGATCGCTACGATGAGTGGACCGCCTGCTAGACCTAGCTTGACAGGCTGAGGAATGCCGGGGAAGATAAAGGGAATAGAGCCGAGGAGCACACCGAGTGCGATACCGATGAAGATACCGATCAGGTTCGGCTCGTTGAGATGCTTCTGCGAGTCACCGACCAGCTCACGCACCTTGTTGACAGAAGCGTCTGAGCCTACGACACGTATCTGGTCGCCCATCTGTAGGCGCATACTAGGATGTGCTACGAGATCCACCCCAGCACGGGTCACGCGGGTTACGTTGACACCATAGATCTGACGTAGCTGTAGCTCACCGAGACGCTTACCATTGAGCGTTTTCTTGGTGATCGTGTACTTGTTACTGATGAGGTTTGACCCGGTGGGGATCCACTTCTTACGGTCTATGTCGATGCGTTGTCCGAAGATCGCCTCCGTATGATCCAGCTCATGAGGCTGACCGATGACGAAGACACGGTCATGCTCGTGTAGGATGGTGCTACCGGTAGCTACCGTGATCTCTTGCGTCTCATGATTGTAGTGCCGTGAGACAACAATATCGCCATGCTCGAAGTAGCTCGATAGTAGCTCCATGATGGACTTGCCAAAGATAGCGGGGTTTACCACGACAAAGGACGCTGAACGAGCCGTATGCTCCAAGGCATCATCTTGAGAGATGAAGTCCTGCTCCTCCTTGCGTATATTAACCCGTAAGACGGCGCGTACGACCATCATCGAGAGGATGATGCCGATCACGCCCAGAGGGTAAGCAACCGCATAACCCATCGCTATGGAGGGGTCGGACGTACCCATGATGTCTGTGTAAGTCTGCTCAGCAGCACCTAGACCAGGCGTATTCGTCACAGCTCCCGAGAGGATACCCACCATGGTTGACATGGGCAGATCCGAGAGGTACTTGATGACGATGGTTACGCCCACACCGAGCATGACGACTAGGACGGCTAGTAGGTTGAGCTTCAGTCCACCCTTCTTGAGTGAAGGGAAGAAGCCTGGACCTACCTGTAGACCGACGGCATAGATAAAGAGGATCAGTCCAAATTCCTTGATAAAGTGTAGGACTCCTGGGTCAATCTGCATCCCTAGAGCGCCAAAGAAGATCCCCACGAAGAGCACCAGCGTAACCCCTAGGGAGACCTTGCCGATCTTGATGCGTCCTAGGAGCATCCCCACGGCGATGACTAGGGCTATCAGGAAGACAGAGTGCGCTATCCCCGTGCCGACAAATAAGTTTTCAAACCAATTCATTGTACAATAAGCTTTTTACTTGATGTTATGTAGAGAGTATGTAGTATAATAAGATGCGTGCGTCACAAGAAGCTTCTAAAGTGTGCAGCGGGGATGCTACTTACCCTTGAGTAACTGGTGATAAGTAGTCAAATCCCCGAGGAGCGACACGGCGCGCTGTGCCACTTTGTCTCGCGTCATATAGTATTCAAGTCGACCCTCGTCGTAGTAGTAACGTGAGAGGATCTCCATGTTGAGATAATCACGAATGAAGCTCTCGTAGGTCTTCATCAGCCGAGGCGTATCAGCCTTTAGACTTTTCTGAAAAGCGGCAAACTCGCCCGATACCTCATCGTAGCGCTGCTCCCCTTTGAGCGCCTCTTCTACCTTTTTGACCAGTTCGTCAGCCATAGACTTAAAGGTAAATCCACTATCTATCACCTTCTTCTGATAGGCTGCATAAGCCTCATCTCCTAGATCGAAGCTCCTGAGTGTACTCCGCTCGGGAGCTTTGTGCGTTAGTAGGTAGTCGGTAACAAAGTCATAGGTGATCGCGTCAAAGAGCAAGGTGCCTAGCAACGAAGGGATCGAGTCTGACGGGCAAACGATGTCAGGCATGATGCCTCCGGCGGCATAGACGGTACGTCCGCCCGTAGTCGTGTAGGGCGTACCGAGCGAGTCAGTCTCATTGACCTGCTTAGCGCCTCCACGGTGATTGTAAGAGAGCTTCTGTATCGATCGTCCACTAGGGATGTAGTAGCGCGCAGTCGTCAGCTTAAGCAGTCCGCCATCGGGTAGCTCAAGCGTCCCCTGTACCAACCCCTTGCCAAAGCTCTTGCGTCCCACGATCACTGCACGATCATAGTCCTGCAAAGCACCTGCCACAATCTCCGAGGCAGAGGCAGAGCTCTCATTGATCAGTACGACGAGTGGTAGCTCGGTGTCGAGAGGCTCTTTAGTTGTCTTGTAGCTGTTACTTTGCTGCGGATAGCGTCCCTTAAGTGAGACTACCGGTTGCCCCTTAGGGATAAACAGATTGACCAGCTGTATCGCTTGCTCCATCAGCCCGCCGCCATTGTCGCGGAGGTCTATGACTAGCCCATTTAGCTTACCACCCGCCTCTTTCTGTAAGCGGTCGTAAGCCTTCAGAAACTCTTGACTGGTAGTTGTGGAGAAGGTATTTACGGAGATAAAGCCTATACGATTAGCAAGCAACTCCGCATAAGATATAGGACTTAGGTCAATGCGCTCACGGTCGAAGACCACCGTCAGCGAATCCTGCGCATAGCCTGGACGACGCACCACAAGCGTGATAGGCGTGCCCGGCTCACCACGTAGTTCGTTGCGCACATCGACCACCTTCGTGTGGGAGAAGTCCTTACCGTTGATCCGCCAGATGACGTCAGCAGGGCGTAGCCCCGCTTTGTCGGCCGCTTTGCCCTGCATGAGCGAGCCAATGATGACGACCGAGTCTTGATGCTGTCGTAGGATCGCACCGATACCCCCGTAAAGTCCCGTCGTACTCTCCTCAAAAGCTTGGGTCTCCTCCTTGTTAAAGTAAACCGTGTAGGGATCCAGCTGCTGCAACATATAGGTGAGCGCTCCGTCGTAGAGCGTGGTCAGATCGACCGTGTCAACAAAGAAGTTGCGCACATTGCTCAGCACGCTCCCCATCACCGCCATGGTGGTGGTAAAGTCATTCGCAGAGTGTGATGTAGAGGTCTCTTGAGCCGACATCCTCATCGGAGTCCATGCTAGGGCACCGAGGAGCAGCAGCGTGAGTAGAGTGTTGGAGAGTTGTTTCATGCGATATTTACGACATTGCCACAAAGATACGGAATAAGTAGATACCTGTCTCACTTCGCTAAAGCCTTCGACTCTGCGAGTCGCATAGCGATGGGTCGTTTGAAAATATATAATCTCTGCTTGTAAGGACATACGTCTCAAGTCACTATCCTCGCTGATCTTTACGAAGAAAATCGAAAATTCCTCGGTGGAAAGTTTGACCTTCGATCGAAAGTCATGACACAGCTCCAGAGGACACCTCAGTCAAGGTAACTCTCTAGCATACCCTACGATAGTGCGATTAATGACAAAAAGAGAGGTGACATCCCGTCGGGACATCACCTCTCTTATTATTTGCTGGGGTAGTCTCAGAGGGTGCTAAGCACCGCTCAGGACTTCACTACTTATTACTCGGCACTCTCTAGGCGCTCCTTGAGAGCTGCTAGCTCGTCGAGGTCTCCTAGGGTAGCACGCTCTACGCTCTGCTGTGTAGCAGCGACTGCGGCAGCGTCACGTACCTGCTGGTTGCGCTCCTCGGTAGCAGCCTGACGACGCTCTGCACGCTCTGCATCCTCGTGGATACGGCTGTGAGAGACGATGATGCGCTGCATCTCGGGGTTGAAGTCGAGGATCTTGAAGGGGAGCTTCTCGTCTACAGCGACGCTAGTACCATCCTCCTTGATGAGGTGCTTAGGCGTAGCAAAAGCCTCGACACCATAAGGTAGTGCGATGGTGGCACCCTTCTCGTTCATACGAACGACTGTACCCTCGTGGATAGAACCGATGGTGAACTCCTTAGCGAACTCATCCCAAGGATTCTCTGTCACCTGCTTGTGACCGAGGCTGAGACGACGATTCTCCTTGTCGATCTCGAGGACCTGTACCTCGATCATCTGACCTACCTTGACGAACTCGTTGGGGTGCTTGACCTTGCGTGTCCAGGAGAGGTCGCTGATGTGGATCAGACCGTCGATACCCTCATCGAGCTCAACGAAGACTCCGTAGTTGGTGAAGTTGCGTACGCGAGCCTCGTGGTTAGACCCAACGGGGAAGCGCTGCTCGATAGTTTCCCATGGATCGGGCTTGAGCTGCTTGAGACCAAGGCTCATCTTGCGATCCTCGCGGTCGAGCATGAGGACGACAGCGTCTACCTCCTGACCTACAGTGAGGAACTCCTGAGCACTGCGTAGGTGCTGCGTCCAGGACATCTCGCTGACGTGGATCAGACCCTCGACACCAGGGATTATCTCTACGAATGCGCCGTAGTCTGTGATGACGACGACACGGCCATGGACGATGTCTCCCTCCTTAAGGTTAGGATCGAGTGCATCCCATGGGTGAGGCATGAGCTGCTTGAGACCGAGAGCGATACGTGTCTTCTCCTCATCAAAGTCGAGGATGACCACGTTGATCTTCTCATCGAGAGAGACCACCTCAGAGGGATCTCCGATACGACCCCAAGAGAGGTCGGTAATATGAATCAGACCGTCTACGCCTCCGAGGTCGACGAAGGCTCCATAAGAGGTGATACCCTTGACGACACCCTCGAGGACTTGACCCTTCTCGAGCTTGGAGATGATCTCCTTCTTCTGCTGCTCGAGCTCTGCCTCGATGAGGACCTTGTGCGATACGACTACGTTGCGATACTCGGGGTTGACCTTGACGATCTTGAACTCCATCGTCTTGTCGACAAAGGCGTCATAGTCCTTGATAGGACGTACGTCGATCTGTGACCCAGGCAGGAATGCCTCGATGCCAAAGATGTCGACGATCATACCGCCGTTGACACGGCTCTTGATGTAGCCCAGGATGACCTCGTCATTCTCCTGAGCAGCTGCGATCTTCTCCCAAGCACGAGCTGCACGAGCCTTGCGGTGAGAGAGTTGTAGCTGACCGAAGCGGTCCTCCTTGCTCTCTACAAGTACCTCTACTTCGTCGCCGACCTTGAGATCCTTGTTGTAGTTAAACTCGTTGGCAGAGATGATACCTGCACTCTTGTAGCCAATGTTGACTAGTACCTCGCGCTTGCTGATAGACATGACCTTACCCATGACGACCTCATTCTCTTTGATGGTCGTCAGTGTCTTGTCATAAATCGCCTCGCGCTCTTTGCGCATCTCCGGAGAGATGTCAGTGTCCTGTGCGTAGCCAGACCAGTCGAAGTCTGTGAGTGGCTGGATACGATCCGTTGGATTGTTACTCATTTAGTAAGTTGTGGTGATTTAATAGGTAAAACTGTATGTATAGTTACTCTGTACAATGGCGCAAAGGTACAAAAAATCTTAGATACATGACGTCTAGCCGATTACGTGTCCAGGGCTGACGCATTATACCTTGTATCCAAGGAGCTATTCCTGACGCCAACTGAGGAATAGATGGATTAAGTCTTGCCACATAGCGCTATGGACTCACATTATAGCTACTCCTAGATCTCCATTGAGGTCAATTCCTCGGAGCAAAAGCCCAAATAGCTCGGAGGAAATCGACCAATTCTTCGGAAGAAATTTCTCTTTCTTCCGAGGAATGAAAAAATTCTTCCGAAGAATCAACTCATACTTCGGAAGAATTTTTCATTTGCTCACTGGATAATCCTAGATCTTCCACGGAGGATTGTTCTATTACCTCCATTTCCCGAGATCCTTCATTAAGACGTAGGGAAACCTACCCCGTATAATGCGTCAGCCCTGATTAAGTGTCGAGTTGATGTCGAAGCTAGTGACTACAGATCTATTTAGTACCTTTGTAGCTCAGGTAGCTCCTCTTACTCTGTAGGAGAGTGCCCTGCACCTAGCTATATCTATAGATTAACGCCTAACGCCCTATGAAGCTCTTTACCGACCCGTCCCGGTCTCTGCTCTCGATAGCTTGTCTGTTCTTGCTCTGCACTGCAGCGTGGGGGCAGGCGCCTACGAACCCTAAGTACCAAACCTACATACGCACCTATGCCGATGAGTGCATCCGCCAGATGAAGCGACACAAGATCCCCGCGAGTATCACGATGGCGCAGGGATTGATCGAGACGGGTGCAGGTTCTAGTCGTCTGGCGAGTGAGGGTAATAATCACTTTGGTATCAAGTGCCACCGCGCTTGGCAGGGACAGCGTATCTATGCGGACGATGATCTCAAGGGGGAGTGCTTTCGCAAATACCGCTCCGTGGGCGACTCTTACGAGGATCACTCTAACTTTCTCAAGCAGCCACGATACCAAGTACTATACACCTATCCTATCACAAACTATCAAGCTTGGGCTAGGGGGCTGCAGCAGTGTGGCTATGCGACGAACAAGGGCTACGCCAACATGCTCATCAAGGTGATCGAGCAGTACGAACTCTACGAGCTGGACCGTGGGCGCTATCCGCGCTGGATGTCAGGTCGTCCCGCACCGACCTACACACCCTCTGACGATGATCCCGAGATGAAGCTCACGCATGAGGGATACTTTAGCTATGGACTCCTATATGTACTCGCCAACGAGGGAGACTCGCTCGAGTCGATCGCTCGCGAGATGGGCATAAGCCTCAAGCGCTTGGCCGACTACAACGATATGCCGGTAGACTTCCCCATTCAGGCTGGTGACGTGATCTACCTAGAGCGCAAGAACAAGCGTGCCACGCCAAACTATCCCGACCATGTGGTGCGGGTCGGAGAGTCGATGCACGACATATCACAGCGCTACGGCATACGCCTCGCACGACTCTATCGTATGAACCATCTAGACTACGACTACGTCCCCGAGGAGGGCGACGTGCTCAGACTCCGCTAAACTCTAATCTCTAAAGTCTAACCTCTAACCTCTAAGGACTCAATGAACCGATATATGCGCCGCGGCGTTTCTGCCGCAAAAGAGGATGTACACAAAGCCATCGCTCACATAGACAAGGGACTCTACCCGCAAGCCTTTTGCAAGATCCTACCCGACATACTAGGCGGTGATCCCGACTATTGCAACATCATGCATGCCGATGGGGCTGGCACAAAGTCTTCGTTAGCTTATATCTACTGGCGAGAGACAGGTGACCTATCGGTGTGGCGAGGCATAGCTCAGGATGCGATCGTGATGAACCTCGATGACCTCCTCTGCGTGGGAGCGACCTCGGGGATGCTCCTCTCCTCGACCATCGGGCGCAACAAGCAGCTCATTCCAGGCGAAGTGATTGGAGCTGTTATCAACGGGACCGAAGAGATCTTAGCACAGATGCGTGATCTAGGGGTGGAGATCTACCTCACAGGGGGCGAGACGGCAGACGTGGGCGACCTGGTCCGTACGATCATCGTAGACAGCACCGTGACCTGCCGCATGCGTCGGAGTGACATCATAGATAATGCGCATATCGCCGACGGAGACGTGATCGTAGGCTTCGCCTCCTATGGGCAGGCGACCTACGAGGAGCGCTACAATGGCGGTATGGGGAGCAATGGCCTTACCTCCGCACGACACGACATACTCTCTCACGCACTCGCTGAGAAGTTTCCCGAGAGTTACGACCCCGCTGTACCTGACGACTTGGTTTACAGTGGCAGCCGCGAGCTACTCGCTGAGGTGCCAGGGACGGGACTGACGGTCGGCGAGCTGATTCTCTCACCCACACGCACCTACGCGCCGCTGGTGGCAAAGCTCCTCAAAGAGATGCGCCCCGCCATACATGGACTGATCCACTGTACAGGAGGCGCACAGACCAAGGTGATGAACTTCGTCACCAACAAGCATATCATCAAGGACCATCTCCTTCCAGTTCCTCCGCTCTTCCAGATGATTGCCGAGGAGAGTGGAGCCGACGCTGCGGAGCTGTACCAAGTCTTCAACATGGGGCACCGCCTAGAGGCTTACCTGCCTGCCGAGCAAGCCGAAGAGGCTATCGCCGTGGCACGACACTTCAACATTGATGCACAGGTCATCGGTCGTGTCGAGGCAGCCGACCAGAACCGCCTGACACTCGTTACGCCGTTTGGCACGGTAGAGCGATAGCCTTTGACCCTTACATCACTTAGCAGACCTATATGAACGATTTACTCAACCGCATAGAAGCTCTGGTGGCGCGCCACGAGGAGCTAGAGACTTTGATCACAGACCCTAATGTCATCGCAGACGGCAGACGCTTTGCCACGCTTAGTAAGGAGTACACCCACCTGGGGGAGATCCTCAAGGCTGGCGGGCAGTACAAGCAGCTCCTGACACAGCAGGAGGAGGCTGAGAGTACGCTCCAAGATGCTGACAGCGATGAAGAGCTAAAAGCGATGGCGCGCGAGCTACTCGCTGAGGCTAAGGAAGAGATTCCCAAAATGGAGGAAGAAATCAAGCTACTCCTCCTGCCGAACGACCCTGAGGATGACAAGAACGCTATCGTCGAGTTGCGCGCTGGCACGGGCGGTGACGAAGCGGCTCTCTTTGCGGGAGACCTCTTCCGTATGTACTCACGCTATTGCGAGACCAAGGGGTGGAACGTCACCGTGAGCAGCTACACAGAAGGAGGTACAGGAGGCTATAAAGAAATTGTCCTCAATGTCACGGGTACGGGGGTCTATGGTACGCTCAAGTATGAGAGTGGTGTGCATCGTGTGCAGCGCGTTCCGCAGACAGAGACGCAAGGACGTATCCACACCTCGGCAGCGACCGTGGCGGTACTTCCTGAGGCAGACAAGTTTGAGGTCAACATCAACGAGGGTGAGATCAAGTGGGACACTTTCCGCTCCAGTGGCGCTGGTGGGCAGAATGTCAACAAGGTGGAGTCCGGCGTACGCCTTCACTATCCGTGGCGCAACCCCAATACGGGTGTCGTGGAGGATATAACGATCGAGTGTACCGAGACGCGTGACCAACCTAAGAATAAGGAGCGTGCGCTGTCACGCCTTCGCACTTTCATCTATGACAAGGAGCATCAGAAGTATATCGACGAGATAGCCTCACGTCGTAAGACAATGGTCTCGACGGGTGACCGCTCGGCTAAGATTCGCACCTACAACTTCCCGCAGGGTCGTGTCACCGATCACCGTATCGGGCTGACGGTGCATAACTTGCCAGGCGTGCTCGGTGGCGACCTGCAGCCGATCATCGATGCTCTCATCGTCGCTGAGAATACGGAGCGCCTCAAGGAGGCTGCTCTCTGATCCACCCTGTGGAGACTTGTTTTTGTAGTTCGTTTTGTATACCTTTGTGATGCAGTCTAGGCTGAGAACACATATAAGCCTAGAGATGCACATGTCACACTTAAAAGTAAACAGATAAAGCAATATGACACACGAACTAATAAAGCTACCCTATGCAAATGACGCGCTCGAGCCTGTAATCAGCGCTGAGACGATCCAGTATCACCACGGCAAGCACCTCAAGGGCTATGTCGACACACTCAATAAGCTACTTCCCGACTCTGATCTCAAGGATGCTTCTCTCGAGGAGATCGTCCGTAAGGCTGAGGGCAAGCTGTACAATCAGGCTGGTCAGGTGATGAACCACAACATGTACTTCCTACAGTTTGCACCAAACGCTGGTGGGCACCCCGAGGGCAAGCTCGCTGACGCTATCAAGCGTGACTTCGGTAGCTTTGAGGAGTTCCAGACAGCCTTCAACGATGCCTGCACCTCACTCTTTGGCTCAGGCTGGGCTTGGCTCGCTAGTGATGATCAGGGCAAGCTCTCTATCGAGAAGGAGCCTAACGCTGGTAACCCACTACGCAAGGGTCTCAAGCCTCTGATGTGCTTCGATGTATGGGAGCACGCTTACTACCTATCTTATCAAAACCGCCGTGCCGATCACGTCAAGGACCTATGGTCTATCATCAACTGGAAGGAGATCGCACGTCGCTACGAGGCGTAAGCAGATAGGCGCAAACCCGTAGAGCGATAGCTTAGTGGAGAGATTGGGGTGTGAGCAGTGAGACCTACTGGGTCGCAAAGCTTTCCTCCCAGTCTCTCTTCCTTATTATTAGGGGCGTAACGCAACAAGCTGACAATTTCAATACAGACTAAATAAGACACTATGAACTTTGTAACGCAAGACAAACTAGTCATCATCGGCGCTGCCGGCATGATCGGATCCAACATGGCGCAGACCGCTGCCATGATGCACCTTACTCCCAATATCTGCCTCTACGATCCTTTTGCTAAGGGACTTGAAGGCGTCTGGGAGGAGATGCGCCACTGTGGCTTCGAGGGACTCAATCTAACCTTTACCTCAGACATCGCTGAGGCTCTTCGGGATGCTAAGTATATCGTATCCTCCGGCGGTGCACCTCGTAAGGAGGGTATGACCCGCGAAGACCTACTCAAGGGCAATTCTGAGATCGCTGCTGAGCTAGGACGCAACATCAAGAAGTACTGCCCCGACGTGCACCATGTCGTGATCATCTTCAACCCCGCTGACATCACTGGTCTCGTCACACTTATCCACTCTGGGCTAAAGCCTTCTCAGGTGACCACCTTAGCTGCGCTCGATAGTACACGTCTACAGAGCGAGCTGGCTAAGCACTTTGGTCTCCAGCAGAGTCAGGTGACCAATACCCGCACCTATGGCGGTCACGGCGAGCAGATGGCTGTCTTCGCCAGCACGGCTCGTGTTGACGGCACTCCGCTCACGGATCTCATCGGCACGGATAAGTTGACGCACGACGAGTGGGCTGCACTCCAGCAGCGTGTCATCAAGGGCGGTGCCAACATCATCGCTCTGCGTGGTCGTTCCAGCTTCCAGAGCCCAGCCTACGTCTCTATCGAGATGATACGCGCGGCTATGGGTGGCGAGCCCTTCCGCTGGCCAGCTGGTTGCTTCGTCCGTGACAGCCGCTACGAGAATGTGATGATGGCTCGTGAGACAACTATCACACGCGATGGCGTAGCCTACAAGGAGGTTAAGGGCCTACCCGACGAGGAGGCTGCTCTCGACAAGAGCTACGAGCACCTACAGGCTATGCGCGAGCAGATCATACAGATGGGCATCATACCCGCTGTCGCTGACTGGCATACGGTCAATCCTAACCTATAGTATACCGTCTCTCGCTTCACTTAGAACTAAGAAGCGAAGCTCGACATCTGACGACCACGTGGAGCGATCCGTGTGGTCGTCTTTTTGTCTACAAGAGGTTGAGTTGCCATGCGCCTTACTTGCGTTGTATTCGTTTTTTTGTATATTTGCTATCGGAAGGCGCTCCCAAACGGCTAAATAAGCGTATTTAGCGAAAACGGAGGGAAAGCCTCAAGAGAATAAGTAACTAAACTAACTAACCTATAATCAATCAACTAACAATGAAGAAAGTAATTCTATCACTCGTCACACTGCTGGCAGCTACTACGCTTGCTACAGCTCAGATGCGCCCCTCTATCAAGGTAGAGGCTGGTGCTAACTTCGCTAACCAGACGACTAAGGTTGAGAACAACTCCACCGATGGCAAGATGATGATCGGCTACCGCGCAGGTGTCGGTGTCGAGTTCGGCTTTGCTGAAGGCTTCTACGTCAACCCAGGTGTCTACTTCCTCAGCCGTGGTGCTAAGAGCGAAGCTATAGAGATGCTCGGTGCCAAGGTCGATGCTACTCGCTGGCTACACAATGTTGAGATCCCTGTACACGTAGGATATCGTGCAGCTTTTACTCCCGATATGTCTGTCTCTATCCAGGCTGGTCCTTGGTTCTCTTACGGATTCCTTGGCAAGAACGTTTACAAGGCAACTGGTGAGGGTCTCGCTGCTGACGCTGCAAAGAAGGTCGTCGATGAGCTCAACAAGAATGACAACAACCCATACAAGGACACGACTATAGCTGGTGTAAAAGTAAAGGCCCCTCTCAAGCCTTTCGACTTAGGTGTCGGTATGCAGGCTGGTCTAGAGTATCGTCAGTTTGGTGTTAACCTAGGCTTCGAGTATGGTCTACTCAACACCTCTAATGCCGAGAAGGTGAAGGTCAACAACATGAACTTCTACGTAGGTCTAGGCTATCGCTTCTAACATAGCAACCTAAATCGACTTCCCTAACGAAGCTGATGGGGCGACCTACTCAACTAGTGAGCGGGTCGCCCTTTTGTATCTCACAATCCCTATTTACTATGAAGAAGGTAATTCTATCAATCGTTACGTTGCTTGCAGCTACTACGCTCGCGACAGCTCAGATGCGCCCCACGATCAAGGTGGAGGCTGGCGCTAACTTCTCAAATATGACCGCCAAGGCGAATGGCGAAACTAAGGATGGCGATATGCTCATCGGCTATCGTGTCGGTGCTGGTGTCGAGTTTGACATCTCAGATGGCTTCTACATCAATCCTGGTCTCTACTTCCTCAGCCGAGGTGCTAAAGCTACGGTTGAGCTGCCTAAGACGACGGACTACGCTATGAAGGTTGTCTCCTCTACATGGCTACACAACGTAGAGGTCCCCGTACATGTAGGATATCGTGCAGCTATCGCTCCAAGCATGGCTGTCTCTATCCAGGCTGGTCCTTGGTTCTCTTACGGATTCCTAGGTAAAGTTTATCAGAAGACCACAGTAACTGGTGAAGGTAAGCTAGCCGATGCTGCTAGAGAGTTTGCCAAGGCATCTGATGAGATGACCAATAATGGTGAAACCAATCCATACAAGACGAATCCTAAGATCCTTAAGCCCTTCGACCTTGGTGTCGGTATGCAGGCTGGATTTGAGTATCGTCAGTTTGGTGTCAACCTAGGCTTCGAGTATGGTCTACTCAACACCTCAGCTTTTGATGAGGTGAAGATCAACAACATGAACTTCTACGTAGGTCTAGGCTACCGCTTCTAATCTAGCGACCTAAACCTCTACGAGCTCTCAAGGTAGAGCTAGGCGATAAAAACAAAAGCAGGCTCTCTGGTACGTTGACTAGAGAGCCTGCTTCTGTATTTTCTGAGAGGTTCAATCTGGACGGGTAACGACTTGATACAGCGGACGCACGAGCCGTGCGTCCCTACATGTTGCTACTCGTCTTGTTACTATTTACAGCGGGCTATACGTAAATATGTCGCCTTGCGGGCACCGAGTGGTGCGTCCGCAAGGCGACATATTGCATTTGACTCGTTCTGAGGCTTAGCGCCCTAGAGGACGGCGCTCACGCTGACGTGTCGTAGCCTCCTCCTCGATACGCTTGATCGGGGGCTGATAGTCGGGGTAGTGCTCCTCCTTTTCAGCTGGTTTGATGTAGGCTAGCTCGTCGCCCTTGCGGACGGTCTGACCTTGACCTACACAGACCTCGATGAGCTTGCCCGTGAAGTTCGTATTCACACGTTCTATCTGACCAAATGGGGTCTCGATATAGCAGAAGGGTTGACCCGTGACATACTCAGTGCCCGTGGCTGGAGCCATCGAACCTTCGGTCGGATCGACCTCCCAGAGGACGGTGCCGGTCGCTGGAGCAGGGATCATCTGCGTACCAGCACGCATAGCCTTCTTGATGTCGCTCTCATCGAAGCCCTTCTTAGCTAATGCATCAGCCTTAGCCTTAGCGAGAGAATCCTCAAACTCACGACGCAGATCGCCACTCTTGTAGCGTCTGTACTGCTCGGGGTGCATAGCCAGCTCGAAGAGTTCCTCGTCGTCGGGACCGAACTCCCAGCCGTTCTCCTTCATCTCCTTGCGGAACTCATCCAGCGCATCGGGATAGAACTGCTGTGGGTCGGCATCGGAGAACTCTAGTCCCTTCTCCTTAGCGAGTGCTACGAGCTCGGGATCTATCTTGCCAGGGATACGTCCAGCCTTGCCGAGGATCATGTTCCACATGTTTTGGTCTATGGCGAGCCAGCGACCCTTGCCCTGCGTCATATTGTAGACGTTCATCAGCGCGATGTTCTTGACATACTGGCTGAATGGAGTGACTAGTGGGGGATAACCGACACGTGGCCATACGTAAGCGACCTCGTTAAAGAGCTTGACCAGTAGATCATCGATCGATAGCTCTGGCTCGTTGTGGTTGCGCAGGTACATATTGATACCAGAGTGGACGCCCTTGAGGTCAGCCATCATCGAGCCCATCATACCGCCTGGCAGACCGCAACCGACAAGTAGCGAAGAGGTCTCTTTATTGGTCGAACCCATGAAGTAACCTAGGAAGTCATCGATAAAGCTCTGAGTCATCGTACGAGCACGCATGTAAGCGTCCATATTGATCTCAGGTACATCAAAGCCCGCATCGTAGAGCATCTCACGGATGGTGATCACGTCGGGGTGGATCTTACCCCAAGAGATAGGCTCCATGGCAACGTCTATGATGTCGGCGCCGTTTTCGCACACCTCTAGCATAGAGGCTACGGAAAAGCCTGGACCCGAGTGTCCGTGATACTGAATGATTGTGTCGGGGTGCTTAGACTTGATCGACTTGACGAGCTGTCCGAGGAAGTGAGGACGACCGATGCCAGCCATATCCTTGAGACAGATCTCGTCAGCACCAGCCTCGATGAGCTTGTCGGCCAGCGTAGAGTAATACTCGATCGTATGAATCGGTGAGTAGGTGATACAGAGTGTCGCCTGAGCGGTCATGCCCGCCTCCTTGGCGTAGTGTATGGAGGGGATAATGTTGCGCGGGTCATTAAGACCGTCGAAGATACGTGTGATGTCGACCCCCTGTGCATGCTTGACGTGATACATCAGCTTGCGAACGTCGGCCGGTACGGGGTACATGCGCAGTCCGTTGAGGCCACGGTCCAGCATGTGCGTCTTGATGCCCGCCTCGTTGAGCGGCTTGGTGAAGGCGCGTACAGCGTCGTTAGGGTTTTCGCCAGCGAGTAGCTTAACCTGCTCGAAGGCACCTCCGTTTGTCTCGACACGTGCGAAGCAACCCATCTCGATGATGAGCGGTGCGATTGCTGCTAGTTGCTCAGCACGTGGCTGGAACTTGCCAGAGGATTGCCACATATCTCTGTATACGAGGCTAAACTGAATCTTTTTCTTTGTTGCCATATCTAGTGTATCTATTGTTTTACCTACAAGGCTCGATGTGTCACCACCTGACCTCACCCACAAAGATACATATTTTACTTACATATAGCGACTCCCCGCCCGAAGAAAATGTTATAGAGTGACGAAAGCTCACTGGCAGAGGTGCTCTCTTTAAGCTTTTGAGCGCTAAGAGCGTCTAAGGCGTTGAAACAAAAACACAAGACATACTATGCGACAGATACCTTTACGGAGTCTCTGCTTACTCCTTGTACTGCACCTCTTATCCCTTACATTACCAGCCCAAGTGGTGACGACCGTACGAGGTGCCGTACGGGACGGTTCCGAGGCTCCTCTGGTGGGTGCCAATGTGGCATTCTATCGGCTCACGTCCTCTGGTGACAAGCAGCTCGTGGCGGGCGGTACGAGCGATGGCAAGGGACGCTTTACCATAGCTCAAGTGCCTCAGGAGCAGCTCTCCCTAGAGGTTTCCTACATAGGCTATCAAAACTACCAAAAGAACCTGACGATCACGGCTGGGCTAGACCTAGGGATCATACAGCTCGAGGAGGATGCGCATCTGCTCGAGGTGGTGGTCGTAGAGGGTAAAGCGACCGACATGACGGTGCGAGGCGATACGATCTCCTTCAACGCTGATGCCTACAAGGTGCCACAGGGTGCTATGCTGGAGGAGCTGGTCAAGCGTCTCCCAGGAGCAGAGATCGACGAGAATGGTCAGATCACCATCGGCGGACAGCAGGTGGCGAAGATCATGCTCGACGGCAAGGAGTTCTTTAGCGGAGATACGAAGGTCGCTATGCGCAACCTGCCGGCTGAGGTGGTCAATCAGCTGGAGGTGCTAAACCAGCAGAGCGATGAGGCGCGCGTCACTGGCTTTGACGACGATGAGGAGCAGACGGTGCTCAACATACGCACGAAGCCTGATATGCGTCAGGGTACTTTCGGACACGCTCTGGCGGGTTACGGCTTGGACCACCGCTATGAGCTCAGCGGGATGCTCAACTACTTCTCCAAGCAGCACCAGACGACGCTCATCGCTGGCAGTAATAATACAAACGGGCAGGGCCTCTCTGACCTGGACCTAGGCGGTGGCTCTGCTGGATGGGGGCGCGGAGGCGGTAGACGTGGAGGTGGCTTCAGACCACAAGGTATCACCACCTCTGCACAGATCGCGGCTAATGAGACCTACACGCCTAATGATCGGCTGGAGATCAATGCGAATGCGCGCTATGGTTACTTCCAAAACGACCTCTCGGCACGCACCGAGACGGAGAACCTCTTGCCCGACAGCCCCAGTACATTTACCAATGAGACGACCGAGGCACTCAGACAAGGGCACAACCTAGGAGGCGATGCCTTTATCAAGTGGCAAGCGACAGACCGCACGGAGCTGATCTACCGTCCGGCGGTACACTACAACTGGGGTGTGGATCAGGAGGAGAGCAACTACCGCACCACGGATAGCGAGGCGAGCGAGCTGCATCGAGGCAGTCAGGAGAACCTGCGGGAGCATAGTGGTCTACGCCTCTTCAACATGCTCCTCCTAGGGCATAAGCTTAATGACGAGGGGCGTACCCTGAGCCTACAGCTCAACGGAGGCTTCCATGGAGACAATGCCAATACCGAGAGCCACTCGACGCTTCACTCGGTCGAGGGCGATCAGTCACAGCAGACGCTCTTGGAGGATCGCGATCAAACCTTCAGCTACCGCATACGCACGGGCTATGTAGAGCCACTCACGGAGCTGCTCTCACTACAAGCACAGCTGGAGTGGAGCGACCGCATACGAAGCAGTGAGCGGGACTACAAGCAGCCCGACGCTACGGGTGCCTGGACGCAGGTAGACGCCACGATGGATACGAAGATGAATACCCGCCTCAACTCGCTGAGTGGTGGGGTAGATCTTAAGGTGGCCAACAAACTGATCGACCTGACCGTAGGACTACGTATCCGCCCTACCTGGATGACTACGGAGCAGTCGCAACTAGCTAGCCAAGAGCCCCTCGTGCGCCGTGAGACGATATGGGCGCCTTCGCTAAACTTCCGCTACACGCCTAGCAAGCAGACGATGCTTCGCCTAGGCTATTGGGGACGCTCGGAGATGCCTTCTGCAGGGCAGATGTACACGATCCCCGATGCGACCAATCTGCGGGAGTCGATCATAGGTAATCCGGATCTACGTCCCAGCTACCAGCATCAGCTGTTTGGGGAGTTTCGCACGTTCCTCCCCAGCACCAGCCAAGCGATCAATCTGCGCTTCTTCGGTGCTTATACCCACCACGCGGTGATCAGCGATCAGACGGTCGATGCCAAGACGCAGCGCCGACAGATCACCTACATCAATGCCGATGGAGGAGAGTATATGGTGCATGCTAACGGCTCCTTTACCACGCCCTTCTTTACCAAGTCGCTGTCACTAGCGGTCACGCTCGGCTCAGCGTACAACTACCGCTTAGGGCGCATCAATGGTGTGACCAATGGGGCGCACTCATGGACATTCTCTCCGAACCTCTCCTTAGCTTACTCAAACAGCTGGCTCTACCTACGCGCTAAGGGAGGACTCAGATACCACTACGGCAGCCAAAGTCTACAGATCGCCACCTCGCCGCACACTTACGACTGGAGTGCTGGAGGCGATGCTTCGGTGACCCTCCCGCTAGGCTTCAAGGTAGAGAGCGAGGCGATCTACACACAAGGGGTTGGATACCAAGAGCCGTACAATGTCGCCTCCGTACTGTGGAGTGCAGGGCTCTCGTACTCCTTCCTCAAGAATCAAGCAGCGACCCTACGCATCAAAGTGTATGACCTACTCAACCAGCAGCAGAGCATCTGGCGTCAGGTCACTGCTACGGAGATTAGCGATACCTGGTCCAACAGCCTCGGGCGCTACGCTATGCTACACTTCATCTACCGCTTCCGACTGTAGAAAAGTCGACCAGCGACTCACCCCTATTGGAGCTGCCAAGAGAGATCTAGGGTATTAGGCACCATAGTCAAGCGGCTTCGTTCCGATAGCCACGTAGAGATTTGATATTCTCTACGTGGCTATTTTTTATTCTCCACCGAGGAAAGGAAAAATACTTCGGACGTATCGTTTGATTCTTCCGAAGTTTCATTTGATTCTTCCGAAGAAATTTTTCTCACCTCCGTGGAGGATTTTTATTTTCCACGTAACTATTCGGCATTTTCCTTCGTAGTAATTCGCCAGCCTCTCGAAGGGGAGGTGGTGCATCACCTATTTTTGTACCTTTGTGCTACACACTACTGTAAAAAAGAGGTGGCCTCCGCTATAAGAGACCGCCAGCTTGTTATTTTCACTATGAGTGATCAGGAGATTATAGTACACGACAAGACCTTTGTACCATACATCAAGGGAGAGCAGCTGCGTGCTGCCACACGGCGACTAGCGGAGCAGATACGCCAAGACACGGAGGGACGTGATCCGCTCTTCGTCTGCATTATGAACGGCTCCTTCATGTTTGCCGCAGAATTGCTGCAGGCGATCAATACCTCCGCTGAGGTTGCCTTCGCACGCTACTCCAGCTACTCTGGCATGGGGAGCACTTACCAGCTTAAGGAGGTGATGCCCGTGACAGCGCCTCTAGCGGGTCGTATGGTCATCATCATAGAGGATCTCATCGACACGGGCTTTACGATGATGAAGCTCAAGGAGAAGTTTCTTGCTGATGGCGCTACCGAAGTGCGCATAGCTACTATGCTGCTCAAGCCCGAGGCGCTCCAGTGTCCTATCCATGCTGACTATGTCGGGATGGAGATCCACAACAGTTTCATCGTTGGGCACGGTCTCGACTACAATGAGCAGGGACGTATGCTCGATGACATCTACATACTAAAAGAGTAATCATACAGGAATAATCATACGGTCCACAGAGACCATCCAAACCATTACTAAAAGCAATGATCCACGTAATAATCTTCGGCGCACCGGGTGCTGGCAAGGGTACACAGAGCCAATTCATAGAGCAGCATTACCACCTAGAGCATATCTCTACGGGCGACCTACTCCGACAGGAGATAGCTCGCCAGTCTCCTCTAGGCAAGCGCGTACAGAGCATCATCTCCCAGGGGCATCTCGTAGATGACGCTACGATTATCGACCTTATAGCCAATGAACTGCACCACCTTCCCGAGGGTGTCGATGGGGTTATCTTCGACGGCTTCCCCCGTACGGTGGCACAGGCTGAGGCGCTGGATGCACTCCTAGAGAAGGATAAGACGAGCGTGGACTGCTTGATCGAGCTCAAGGTCCCCGAAGAGGAGCTACGGACACGCCTACTTAATCGTGCTAAGATCGAGGGACGTGCCGACGACACGCCCGAGGTGATCGCCGACCGCATACGCGTCTACAATGAGCGCACACTCCCGATCGTAGACTACTACCACCGCAAGGGGGTACACTACGAGGTGCCTGGCGCCGGCTCCATAGAGGAGATCACGGAGGCTATCTTTGTGTCGATAGACAAGAGCTTACAGCACAATAAGTAAACCAATGGCAGGTGAGAGCAATTTTGTAGACTACGTCAAGATCTATCTTCGCTCGGGCAAGGGCGGGAGAGGATCGGCACACTTTCGTCGTGAGAAGTACATCCCCAAGGGTGGTCCCGACGGAGGTGACGGTGGTCGTGGCGGTAGCATTTATATAGAGGCCAACCAAAACTACTGGACGCTCTTACACCTGCGCTACAACCGTCATATCATCGCTGAGAGTGGCGAGGCGGGCGGTGCTAAGCTTCAGACGGGTGTCGATGCGCCCGACATTGTCATCGAGGTGCCTTGCGGGACGAGCGTACATGACGCCACGACGGGCGAGTTTATCCTAGATGTGTCGCAGCATGGTGAGCGGCACCTCCTCCTCCCAGGCGGACGTGGAGGCAAGGGTAATAACTTCTTCAAGACCTCGACAAATCAAGCACCTCGCTACGCACAGCCCGGCGAGCCGAGTCAGGAGCGTCTCGTAGTGCTACAGCTTAAGACGCTGGCCGATGTGGGGTTGGTCGGACTGCCCAATGCAGGTAAGTCGACACTCCTAGCAGCACTCTCAGCCGCGAAGCCTAAAATTGCGGACTACCCCTTCACCACGCTACAACCGAACCTAGGGATGGTCTCTTATCGTGACAACCGTTCCTTCGTCATGGCAGACATCCCCGGCATCATCGAGGGTGCCGCCGAGGGTAAGGGACTAGGGCTTCGCTTCCTCAGACACATTGAGCGCAACTCGATACTGCTCTTTATGGTGCCTATCGACAGCCCCGACATCGTTGCCGAGTATCGGATGCTATGCCGTGAGCTGGAGGAGTACAACCCAGGACTCATCGACAAGCGACACATCCTAGCGATCACCAAGATAGACATGGCAGACAGCGAGCTTATCGACCTGGTCTCGGAGACGCTCCCCGAGGAGATCCCGACGATCTTTATCTCTGCCGTGGCGCAGCGAGGGCTGACCGAGTTGAAGGATCTGATCTGGCGAGAGATCAATGCCCCCTCGCTACATGACCCGAACGAGATCCTGCGTCAACCACTCAACGACCGCACAACACAAGAGGACGACGATCCAGATAACCCGCTGCCGAAGCTGAAGGTAGAGGAGGATCACGACCTCATAGATGACATCATCTGGGAGGAGTAACTGCCTACTAAGGATGATGGTCACAACACTTTATCTTATAACTACTAACCTAGCATATATCCTATGAACTATCATCAATACAGTACCCCTGAGCTAGTCACGACACAGCTCGCACAGTTTATCGCAGAGGCCGTTGAGGCAACCGAAGGCGACTTTCATCTAGCACTCTCACTAGAGGAGCATGCGGAGATCTTGGCACAGGCACTCACCTCAGAGCCTTGGCGCAGTCGTATCGACTGGGAGCGGGTACACTTCTACCTACTTCACGAGCAGCTGGGCGGAGCCGATCTAGCGCATCGCGCGCTGCTGCAGCGTCTGCTCTTCGATCCGCTACAGATTTCTGCGGAGCATATCCACGCTGTGGAGGAGTCTGCACAAGAGCCCGCACAGGCTGCGACCGCTCTGCAGCAGCACGTAGCAGAGCGTGTACGCCACCTAGACGGTCGTCCGCAGTTTGACCTAGCCCTCCTCGAGATGGGTGTGGATGGTCACCTCGCGGGGGTCTATCCCGACCAGGTGGAGCTATATATCTCAGACGATGTCTTTGCGCCCAACGAGATGACCACCGAGCAGGGAGAGCAGCGTCAGCTCGTTACCGTCACGCTCGAGGCACTCGAAGAGTCTAAGCGACTAGTCTTCCTCGCGCTTGGACAGGACGTGCGCCACGCTGTGGGACACATTATCAATCTGCTCCCTGAGGCGAAGGCTTATCCCGCCAACTTCCTTGCGGCAAAGATCCCCTGGGTACATCTTTTTGCCGATGATCAGGCGATGCGTGAGAAGTCGTACGCAATCTATTAATACTACATTCCTCTCTGTATGAAAGAGTTTATCAAGACTTCTCAATCTAGTGAGCGCACGGTCCTCGTAGGGCTCATCACTCCCGATGTGTCGGAGACGCAGGCGGAGGAGTATCTTGATGAGCTAGCCTTTCTCTCAGAGACTGCGGGTGCGGAGCCTGTGGCGCGCTTCTTACAGCGTCTCGACACGCCAAACCCCGCCACCTTTGTGGGCAAAGGCAAGCTCGACGAGATCACCGAGTATGTCTCTGCCCACGAGGTGGGGCTGGCCATCTTTGACGATGAGCTAGCGCCCAATCAGCTGCGCAACATAGAGCGTCAGCTAGGCATACGCATCCTCGACCGCACTTCGCTCATCCTCGACATCTTTGCCACACGAGCGCAGACGGCACATGCCAAGACGCAGGTAGAGATGGCGCAGTACCAGTACATGCTCCCACGTCTGACCCGACTGTGGACGCACCTCGAGCGGCAGCGTGGTGGTAACATCGGACTACGTGGTCCGGGTGAGACGCAGCTGGAGACCGACCGACGGATCATCCTGCGCAAGATCTCACAGCTCAAGGAGCAGCTCAAGAAGATAGACAAGCAGAAGAGCGTACAGCGTCAGAACCGTGGCAAGATGGTGCGTGTCGCCCTCGTCGGCTATACCAACGTGGGCAAGTCTACGCTGATGAATGTCCTCGCTAAGAGCGACATCTTTGCCGAGAACAAGCTCTTTGCGACGCTCGACACGACCGTTCGCAAGGTCGTTTTGGGTAATCTGCCCTTCCTCCTAGCCGACACCGTGGGCTTCATACGCAAGCTCCCGACACAGCTGGTGGAGTCGTTCAAGAGTACCCTCGACGAGGTACGCGAGTCAGACCTCATCCTGCACGTTGTGGACATCTCGCACCCAGAGTTCGAAGATCAGATAGCTGTAGTCACCGAGACGCTCCGAGAGATCGACGCTCTGGGCGACAAACCTCAGATACTGGTCTTCAACAAGATCGATGCTTACCAGCATATCCCTAAAGATCCCGACGATCTGACACCCGCGACCAAACTCAACCGCACACGCGAGGAGCTAGAGAAGAGCTGGATGGCGCGTATGGGCAACGACTGCACCTTTATCTCGGCACGTACAGGCGAGGGAATGGACGAGCTGCGACGGCTCCTCTACGAGCGTGTCAAGGAGATCCACATACAGCGCTACCCCTACAACGACTTCCTCTACCAGGACTATAGCGATCTGATGGACGATGGCGCAGAGTAACCAGCTCACACGATGGCAGCGACTACGGCTTCGGCTGATACGCTCTACGTTGCGGGGCTTGTCACGCTTGCCCCGCTCTTTTGTTGATCGCGTGCTGGTGCCTACACTCGACTGGCTACTCTATCATCTCGTTAAGTACCGACGTCAGGTGGTGGAGGAAAACATTCGCCTTACCCTCACACACCTCTCGCCCGCAGAGCAAAAGGCGGTTGGAAGACGCTTTTACCGGCATCTTGCCGAACTAATGCTTCACGAGGCGCGCTACGCTTACGGATCTGACGAGCAGGTGCGCCGACTCTTTCGTCTCGAGCAGACGGAGCTGCTGGATCAGCTCTACGAGGCGGGGCATAGACAGGTCTTCGTCCTCTTGGGACACATTGGACCTTGGGAACTCATGGGCTCCTCAGCACTGCACCTAGACCGCAACCGCTATCAGCTGCATGTCATCTACAAGCGACTGCACAACCCCATTGCCGACCAGCTCACCCATGAGATGCGGGAGCAGCACTACGCCCACTGCATTGAGATGATGCAGCTAGCTCGTACGATGGTGCGTCATCGCAGCGAACGGGCCGATGAGCGTCTGCACATGTACTGTCTACTGGCCGACCAATCGCCTGACTACGAGCAGGTGCGCTACGCCACGTCGCTCTTCGGGCGTACCACCCCCTTTGTCACAGGGTGGAGTCACCTAGCTATCAAGCTTGAGATACCGCTCCTCTTCTATGAAATCCGTCATGACGACCAGGCTAAGCAATGGGTCGGCACCTTCCGCCTGCTCTGTGAGCATCCGACCGACAAGCTACAGCATCAGCTCGTCGATGACTATGTGACACAGCTAGAGGAAAACATACGCCTGGCGCCCCATCGCTGGCTCTGGAGCCACAAGCGCTGGCGCTTTGACCCGCACGACTTCCCGCAGATGGTCTACTCACCACGATGCGACGACTTATCTCTATAGTACTCCGATGCCTTCACACAGCTCCGCCACAGAGGCATGCACGCCCCGCTACCGTCTAGTGAGTTTCATCTCTCGCTACTTCTTCCTAGTTGTTGTAGGTGTCGTACTCCTAGTCGCAGGCATCGTAGCCCTCACGGGAGCTTATCCGCACCGTACGCCCGAGACGCTGCTGGCGCGAGACATACTGATTTACCGACCTCTACTGCTGACGGTCGCTGTGACCCTCTCCATTGTGGCGGTGCTACTACCATGGCTTGTGGCAAAAGGCGCGCCCCATGCTACTGGAGCGAAGCTCGACTACCGACATCACTTCGTCCCGCTCCTCTGCTTTGGCTTAGGCTATGCCAATCTGTTGCTCGGCGTGGTCGATAGCTATCTCGGCTTGCAAACGCTCTTCCTCATCGGGATGATTGTGGACAACTGCTGGGAGGAGCGAGCGAGTCTCTGTCGTCCACTCCGCCAGAGCCTTTTGTTGCCCTTGGCTCTCACTGCTGCACTCTATATCCTCTATACAGCGGTCGTCGCCGTCGGCTGGTCCGCAAATAAAGAGATTGCGCTCGACTATTGGCGCCGCGAAGTCTGGCTACTCGCCATCCCCCTCTACTTTCTCATCTATAGTGGTCCGTCGGAGCGCCTGACGCGTAGCTTTTGGCTAGCAGCCCTGCGCATCGCATGGGTCTATTTGGTCGTGTTCCTCATCTTCTATTACGGTGTCCTGATCAGCTGTGGCACTAGTCCGCTCGTCACGCTCACACTCAACAAGAGCTACCTCGAGGAGGCGGGCTTCGTTGCCGATAGCTCCCACATGCTGATGCCCTTTACCTTCACGCACTACACCTATCTAGGTGTCTATCTGCTGATCCCCGTCGTGATGTGTATCTGTAGTCGTGAGCGCACACTACGCCTCCACGTCTACGCTGTGCTGCTCGCCATCGTCCTCTACGCTTTTGCCTTGCAAGCACGCTACCTCCTGCTCATGGCTATCACTGTCGGAGTTTATGCGCTCATTTATCGGATCACAGCGCGGATACAAGGAGTCAAGCATACGGGTTGTCTAGCAGCTTACGTCATACTCACGGGGGCGCTCCTCCTAACGCTCATCTACACCACATCGCCCTACCTCATGCAGGGCTATCTCGATGGCACGGTGCGCAATGAAGCTCTACAGGCTAGCTATCAAGCTGCCCAAGAGGGACCGATACTCATCGGTGGGGGGCTAGACTACGCTTATACGCTACTGCAGACGCTACCCATTGGGACGCCTGAGGAGCCACACCTCTTCCACTTTCACAATCAATATATGCAGACGCTTGTGCAGAGTGGCTTCATCGGACTCTTGCTCTGGATCTCAATCCTCGGCTCTATGCTCTGGATAGCTCGTCGTCAGCACCGTAGCGTCCTCATTGTTGTGGTCTCGCTCTGGATCATCCTCTGCAATGTAGACCTCGTGAGTTACCTCCCCGAGTACCTCATCGGGATGACCTTCCTCCTCTGCCTAGCACTCAGCGCACGATCGATGCGTCCGTTACGTCGCCCTCCGATTGGCTCCGATCCCCTCTGATCACTCCGATCCTCTCCGATAGCGTGGACGACGCCCTGTAGGGACGCACGGTCTGTGCGTCCGTTGTTTCAAAGTGTTACAGCGTCGTGGTTTTAACGGGGACGGACGCTCAGACCGAGCGTCTCTACAGGGCGACGTCTCCCTCCGATCTCTAACTTCTAATCTCTAACCTCTAATATCTAATCACCCTCCGATCTCTAAAAATCCCCCCTGAGGAAATCCTAAATTTCCTCAGGGGGGATTTTTCATTTCTTCCGGAGGAACGAAAAATTTCCTCCGAAGTATCATTTCATTCTTCCGAAGTATCGTTTGTTTCCTCCGAAGTATTTTTTTATTCCTCCGAAGAAATCTTCCAATACTTCCCTGGATATTTCAGGCACTTCGCCTGAAAGTTACCAACCTCTAGAAGTGGAAAGAGAGGTCAGCTCCGAACGTACGTGGCTGCGCCTGCTGGAGGAAGGAGTTGCCAAACGACTGGAAGTAAAACGTCGCATAGCGCGTATCAGTCAGGTTGCGACCCCAAAGAGTCACCGTCACGTAGGGCAGACGCACGCCGAGGCGAGCGCCCAGCGTCATGTAGGGATTTTGCCGATGCTGATTTTCCGAGTCCCAGTAGATAGGACCATTGCCACGCAGCTCTACCGAGGCCAGGACCCCCTTGAGCCAGGAAGTCTGGATAGGCTCATTCAGCTGGAGCATAGTGGCATAGGTATGTGCAGGGACATAGGGGATATAGTTCCCCTTGTAGTTTATCTCTATGGGCTCACCTCCCTGAGGATTAGCACGGCTCGTCAGGTAATCCTGGAAGGTCGCATGCGTATAGCCATACTGCGCTGAGATCGTGAGCGAACGCCATAGGCGCGCCTTGACACTTGTCTCAGCACCGAGCGAGAGCGCCTGACCCGCATTGACCGTCGTGCGTCCCGTACCGGTCGTCACGAAGCGTGCTACCTGTAGATCGCGTATCCACGAGCCGAAGAGCGTCCCCGATACGAAGAGGCGGTCTTGTAGCGCGAGGAGTCGTCCGCCCAGCTCTAGATTGTACGCATGCTCTGGCTTAAAGGCTGCTATACTCGCATCACCCACCTGTACCTGTGGCTGTTGCTTGCCCTGCGACATGACGAGTGCCATCATCTCACGCTGCGTCTGCTGCATCAGTACCTCAGTCATCATCTGCTCATTGTAGCCACCCGTCTTGTAGCTCTTAGAGGCTGCTACAAAGAGGTAGCTACCCGCCGTGGGGCGATAGCTCAGTGAGAGCTTAGGTAGGACCTGTAAGAAGTCTTGATGCCCACCTTGCCCCATCAAGCGGCTCGTCACGTCAAAGTGCCGCTTCGCCTCAGGCTTCGTCTTGGGAGCCACCTCTAGTCCTAGACTGAAGTCGCTATCGAAGTCCATCGCCTGACGCTCTGCATCAAGGCGTACACCTAAGTTGAGGTCAAAGCCCGTCCAGCCAAACGGCTCGTGCAGATTGCTCTCGTGATAGAGAGCCTCACCATAGCTGCTTTTGTCAAAGAGGTTGTGGTTGACTCGCTCCTTAGAGGCATCGACCATCATCTGTACAGGCACCTTGTCATTCTTGTTTGCCTTGTTCAACCCGGGCTGTATCATCGCCATCAAGCCCTCGGGACGTATCGCTACGGGCACCTCCATATGATTCATCTGGTAGATACCATTGACGCCCACTGTCCAGTTATAGATGCTTTGCTCACGATTTCTCAAGATAAGATCTGCCGTGACCGCATCTTGGCGCTGCTTTTGATTGATCGTAAAGATATCTCGAGCCGTGTAGTCCTGATCCATATGCATATTGTCTCGCAGCGCTTGGTAGCTGGCCGTGAGGTCTAGACGGATCTTGTCCCAGCTCTTGTCATAAGCTAGGCGCGTCTCACCGACCGTACGATCATAGGAGCCTGGGGCGTTGTAATTGATCGGTATCGTCTCTCCACTCTTGGGGTGGATCATCGCATAGGGGAAGGCTCCCTGCCGTACACCATCCCATACACCCGCCAGGCGCAGCCTCTGCGATGCATCAGGACGCCACTCGAAGTGCAGGTTAGCACCATACGACTCCTCAGCATCAGCGGGCGTACCATCGAAAGCATTCGTATAGAACCCGGTATTCCTATTGTAATACCCCCCGAGGGCGACACCCAGCTTAGGACTAAAGGCGTGTGCCAGACGAGCTGCACCCTCGATGATACCATGATTGCCCACCCTCGTGCGTACATCCAGTGCGGGATCGTCAATAGGTGAGCGAGAGGTCAGCAGGATCGTCCCCGCCATAGCGTTGCGACCATAGATGTTGCTCAGAGCCCCGCTCATCACCTCGATAGACTCGATGCCGAGGAGGTAGCGATTGATCGAATTGTTGAGCACAGGCACCCCGTCGATAAAGAAAGCGGTCGACTGCCCTCCACTGCGTGTCCCGATGCCGCGCATATAGATCGGAGAGGTGAGGCGAGAGCCGTAGTCCGGCATGTAGAGATTAGGCACGACACCTGTCAAGTCTGAGAGATGCTTGATGTCATACTCCCGTATCATCGTAGGCGTCACAAGGCTCATAGCACCTGGCGTGCTCATTATGAGACCCGCTTGACGCAGTAGCGGGCGGCTGGTGATCACGCGCACCTCGTCTAGCTCATAGCTCATGACCGAGTCTGCGACCACAGGTTTTTCATCGATAGCCCCATACAGTGGCATGAAGAGTAGGCTCACCAAGGGGGCAAATAGTAGTTTGCGTAGGTTCATCATGTCTTATAATTTCATTACTGCGTGCAAATGTAAGCAACCGTCATCAAATAAACGGTCGATTAGCGCAGTTTCGTACCAAAGCCCACAACTAAATCAAAATCGCCCGCTGCTTAGTTGAGAAACGTCTCTTTTGCCCCTCCGATCTCTCCAGTAGCGTAGACGACACCCTCCGATCCATTCCGACCCCTCCGATCTCCTAAAAAAAAAATCAGGTCGCAGAGCACTTGACTCCACGACCTGATCTCATTATTATATAGAGGCTTCTAGATACTGTACCCTCCAGAAAAAGCTGCCAGTGATGTGCCAAAGAAGATCGCCCAGACAGTGTAAGCTATGCCCACGAGTAAGCCGACACACGCCGAGACGATGATCCAGATGCGCGCCTGACGGCTAGCGTAGTCAGCACCCTCGTAGTCACCCGCTATATAGCGTGAGGAGACTTGCGAAGAGTAGACGATCGCCACGATACCGCCGACGAGACAGCAGAGGATCGTCACAGCGATACTCCATGCGAGGTAAGTAGGGGGCATGGGCGGTTGCTCTGCTGGCGTGTTGTACTGAGGAGCTCCGTGATACTCTGGAGCTCTATGATACTGTGGTGCACGATTGTATTGTGGGGCAGCAGAGGCGCCATAGGCAGGCGAATGGTAGCTAGGGGGTGTCTGTGCGTTGGGCGCAAAGAGCGAGTTCAGATCGCTCACCTCACGGGCAGGAGCCCAGTCGGTCATACCCTCCGTCCAGACAACCGTGTCGGGCGTGATGCCCATCGTCGCAAGCTCCTCCAGCGTGTAGGGGCCTGCTTGCTGATCATTGCGGATGATGTAGTATTGCTTCATGTGTGAAGGTTAGTTTGATTACTTTCGATCCAAAGGTACAGAATATTTGTAGAAATCGCCGTCCCATCCGATCCCTACTCTTCTAGCAGGTCGGGGCGGAGTGCTTGCGTACGGGCGACCGCCTGCTCGTGTTCCCATTGCGCTATGCGCGCTTCGTGGCCGCTCAGCAGGATCTCCGGCACGCGCCACCCTTTGTACTCAGCGGGGCGGGTGTACATAGGTGGCGTGAGCAAGCCATCCTGAAAGGAGTCGCTCAGCGCACTATCCGCATCGCCAAGGACGCCCGGTATGAGCCGTATGGTCGCATCGGCAATGATCGCTGCCGCCAGCTCGCCACCCGTCAGGACATAGTCCCCGATGGAGATCTCACGCGTGATGAGATGCTCACGGATACGATGATCGATCCCCTTGTAGTGACCGCAGAGGATGATGATGTTCTCCATGAGACTCAGTTCATTGGCAACCGCTTGCGTGAGCACTGGCGCATCGGGTGCCGTAAAGATAACCTCGTCATAAGGGCGCTGGCTACGCAGCTCGGTGATGACGCGGTCGATCGGCTCGATCGACATAAGCATACCGGCAGCGCCACCGTAGGGGTAGTCGTCGATACGTCCCCAACGATTGGTCGCATAGTCGCGTAGCTGATGGATATGTACCTCGGCAAAGCCCTCACGCTGTGCTCGCCCCACGATAGAGGTCGAGACAAATGGCTCGATCATCTCAGGCAGTACGGTGATAATGTCTATGCGCATATAGGCGTGTGGTCGAAATAGTCAGAGTAATAGAAACTTAACGTGTAAACCGCTGTAGGGACGCTCGGTCTGAGCGTCCGTCCCCGTTAAAACCAAGATGCTGTAACCTTTGATACAACGGACGCACAGACCGTGCGTCCCTACAAAGGGTTACACGACCGTGCGTCCTGATCTCGTTATCTCCTCGCTTATGCGAAGGTCAGCTCCTGGATCAGACGGGGGCACTTAGCCCACTTGTCGATCATAAAGAGGACGTAACGGATATCTACCGAGATGGTGCGCTGTAGGTCAGGCTCAAACTCGATGTCTCCACTCATAGCCTCCCAGTTGCCATCGAAAGCTAGACCGATGAGGTTACCATTCTTGTCGAAGACAGGGCTACCTGAGTTACCACCCGTGATATCGTTGTCCGAGAGGAAGCAGGTGAAGAGATGATCACCCACACCGTAGGGAGCAAAGTTGGCAGGATCGCTCAGTAGCTTGAGGATCTCAGGCTGTACGGCAAACTCGCTGCTGTTGGGGTTCTGCTTCTGGAAGACACCGCGCTCCGTCGTGAAGTAGTAGTACCACGCGCCGTCTCCTGGCTCGTAGCCGAGGATACGACCGTAGCTCATACGCATCGTGAAGTTAGCGTCTGATGGACGAAGTGCGTTAGGCTGGAACTCGCTCATAGCGGCAAAGAGCTCACGCTTACCCTTCTCGATAGCGTGGTTGTACTCTAGGTACTTATCCAGCAAAGATGAGTAGTACGTCAGTACGCTCTGGACGAGTTCCTGTACAGGATCGTTGGCAAGGGTCTCCTTGACCTTGTTCGGATCCATAGCCAGTACGGCCATCATCTTATCCTCATAAGGTACGACACTATTGGCAAAAAGCTCCTCAGCATAAGCCTTGTAGTCACCGCCGAAGCGCTCGTCAATGACCTGATAGATGAAGGGCAGGTTATCTGCAGGGAGCTTCGTGCGAAGCAATGAGAGCATAGCGGGGAGTACCTCACGGTCTAGGTTAGGCAGGTAATCCTTGTAGAGCTCCTTCAGCTCCTTCTTGTCGCCAGAGCCTGCAGCTACCATAACTTGATAACCGAGCCATACGATCTCGCTACCGCTCAGCATCGTCTCGATCATATAGTTGAGCTGACGACTATAGGGAGCAGCCTCCTCGTAGGCACGCTTCAGGTCGGGCAGGATGTTGCCGTAAGGCTTGCCTGTACGAGCTACCCACTGGGTGAATGCCTCCTCCTCGGCACGCTTGCGGTCTACGACGTGGAGCTTCTCCAGACCACGGTTCATACCGATAGAGTTCTTCCAGTAGTTAGAGCTCTGAGCATACTTGCTAGCGTACTTGATGCGGGTCGCCTGGTCAGCGTCCATAGCACGCTTCCAGATCTCCTGCTTGATGCCACGCGCCTCGATGCGGGGAGCGTTCTCATTCTCGATACGATCGATCACACCATAAGAGGTGAGGTAGCGATCCGTAGAGCCTGGGAAGCCAATAGTCATCGCGTAGTCCTGCTCCTGGTAACCCTTCAGAGAGACCTTCGTATAGTAGACAGGACGGTAAGGCTTGTTGCTAGCAGCGTACTCAGCAGGCTTGTTGTTGGCATCAGCGTAAACACGGAAGACGCTAAAGTCGCCCGTATGGCGAGGCCACATCCAGTTGTCCGTATCACCGCCAAACTTACCAACGCTGCTCGGAGGCGTCATCACGAGACGTACATCCTTAAACTCGTCGTAGATGACGACATAGTACTTGTTACCAGCGTAGAAGGGGGTTACCTCGACAGCGTCAAAGGGAGACTTCGTGTACTCCTTGACGATCTCCTCAGAGACCTTGTCGATCGTCTCCTGACGCTTAGCCTCGTCGGTGATACCAGCGACAGCCTGCTCGATGCGAGCCGTCACGTCGATCTGCGCACGCAGGTACTTGACAGAGAGTCCTGGGATCGGTAGCTCCTCACGGAAAGACTGTGAGGCGAAGCCGTCACGTAGGTAGTCATGCTCTACGGTACTCTGGCTCTGGATCGCATCGTAACCGCAGTGGTGGTTCGTAAAGAGTAGTCCCTGATCGGAGACCGTGATACCAGTGCAGCCACCACCGAAGATGACCACGCCACGTGCTATCGAGGGTTTGTCTAGATTGTAGAGCTGATCTAGGGATAGGTTAAAGCCCAGCTCACGCATGCGAGCTTCGTTTTGCTCATTCAGCTCACTGAGCACCCACATGCCCTTGTCGGCACGTGCTGTAGCACTGCACACGAGGAGTGCGCAGAGGGTCAGGAGCAAGGTCTGTAGTTTATTCATAAGACGCTTATCTATTTAAAGTTAGTATTCTATTCTGCTTAGTTAGTTCGTTAGGATTAGCTCGAGATCATCCGCTTTGGTCCGCTTCTGCAACCACTGCTCCAGCTTCTTACGCTCGGCAGGGGCGAGGCGGTGCGATGGTGTCGTCACGAGGATATGGAGGACGGAGTCTTGCCCTTGGATAAACTCCATCGAGGGCATCAGCCGCACCTTGCTTATGTCCGTAAAGACCGCTTTAGCCTCATCGCTCACATCGTGCGTCAGAGACTTGTAGTAGTCGTAGCGCAAGAGCGTGCGACGCAGCGAGTCGATCTCGGCACGCTGCTCAGAGGCAGTACGCTCGGACCGCTCGTAGAGGTCTCGCAGCAAGACACCGCCCAGCTGCTCGTAGTCTGTCGGAGCCTCGTTGTCGATCCCCTGGTGCACCTGTAGGTCAAAGTTAGACAACCCATAGCTAGGCAGTAGGGTAGCGATGCTGTCGATCGTCTGAGACGATAGCGGCTTGCCGATCAGCACCACGTCTATGTAGGGGCGCTTGTCCCCATCAGCTCGTACGAAAGACTGGCGGATCACCTGATGAGCAGGTGGCGCAAAGTGGTCAGCGACAAACTGCTTGGCACGCTGCTCCTGATAAGAGTCGCGCACTAGACGGATGCTTAAGTAGATGCTCGGTATCAGCGTGCAGACAGCGATCACCGTGATCCAGCGATAGCTGCGCTTGCGCATATCGCCCGAGGCGACCGCCTTCATCGGGAAGCGCATGATACGTACCATCACAAAGGTGGCAAAGGCGATAAAGACCGAGTTAATAATGTAAAGGTAGATAGCACCGAAGAAGAAAGCCCAATTGCCCGTAGCCAGTCCAAAGCCAGCTGTACAGAGCGGTGGCATAAGTGCCGTAGCGATGGCGACGCCCGGGAGCACCTGTCCCTTGCTCTTGCTACTACCTGCGATCAGTCCCGCAGCACCGCCAAAGAAGGCGATCAAGACATCGTAGATCGAAGGCTCCGTACGGCCTAGCAGCTCACTGCCGGGCTGGTCAAGAGGGGTCAAGAGGAAGTAGATCGTAGCGGTCAAGATACTGAAGAGCGTCGTCAGGGCGAGGTTGCGCAGCGACTTACGTACGAGATCTAGGTCGGCAATGCCAAAGCCCAGTCCGAAGCCGATGATTGGACCCATCAGCGGGGAGATAAGCATCGCACCGATGATCACCGCCGTCGAGTTGACATTCAGTCCTATCGAGGCGACAAGGATCGCGCAAATCAGGATCCATAGCTTCGTGCCGCGAAACTCCACATCCCCCTTGAGCGACTCGATGGTCGCCACGTCGCCCGCCTTGTCATCGCGAAAGTCTAGCAGCCGACGCAGCCACCGCCACGCACTCATCCACCAGATCTTCTCCTCCGGCTCCTCGCTCTTCGTTGGGACGCTCTTCGTCGTTGCGATCTCCTTGGTCGCCTGAGGCGTGCTACTAGTAGCGGTTGCCGTCTTGGTGGTAGGAGCCGTCTTAGAGACAGGAGAGACCGTCTTAGTGGTAGTCGGTTGGTCAGTAGCTACTTTATTATTAGGCAAGCGCTGATCAGTAGTTTTATCGGGGACTACCTTATTATATATAGTGTCATGAGCTACCTTATTATATATAGGAGTCGTCGGGCAACTAGACAGCTCGTCAGCCATCGGCTCGTGATGCTGATGGCGTGCAGACTTTCGCTGATCGACTAGACGCTTCATAACGTCGATCGTAGGTGAGGAATGTTCAGAGGAAGGCATACGATGATTTCGATCAAGTATACATAACGGACTGCTAAGGTACTCATTTTCCATCACAGCACCCCATCACGACAAAACAAAACGACACCCGTCGTGACGCACGGTCCGATCTCACGTCGCCCTGTCGTGACACAAGCTCGCCCTACAGGGAGTCATCACGATTCGTTCCGATCGCTCCGATTCGCTCCGATTCACTCCGATCCACTCCGATCGCTCCGATCTCTAACCTCTAATCTCTAGCCTCTAATCTCTAATCACCCTCCGATCAAAAATACCGATTATGTCAAACGAAATACCGATTTTGTAAAGTGTCGTTTCAAAAAAGTGTTGTACCTTTGCACCAAGAGATACCTAAAAGAAACACTTCACACCTATGCGACCACGCATTTACAACATATTGTTACTGCTCGCTGGCATGCTATTAGCCGTAGCTGCCACGACGAGTTGTGTCTACAACACTCCAGGAGGGGATGAAGAGCTGACGCTCCTCATCAAGTTTTCGCCTACACATCCCTTCCGCGCCATCGAAGATGGCGCTCAGCAGAACTCCTACGAGGTAGGCACTTACAAGCCCATCGCGCTCTTCTTCTACGATGCGCAGGGCAACCCTACCGAACCTTACCGTGTCGAGCTCAAAGACCAAGCCGACATTGATAAAGCTATGAGTGCGGATGGTTACGAGATCAAGGTGCGTGAAGCTGTCCGCAAAGTCTCTGCCGTCGCAGGACGCGACGGTGTCTTAAAGCCCGCCGACCTTGGCAATCTTCTTATCTACGAACTACAGACCTTAGGTGGGGCTGATAATGCAACCAAAAGCTTTCTACACAGCGTTCCCTACGTAGCTCCACAGGCAGAGGTGCAGCCATTCCCAGGAAGCCCCAATAAGCTCACCGTAGAGCTTAAGCCCGTCCCCAACGTGGCACGCCTTGAGATCTCGGGGCAGATCGCCATACCTACAGAGTCACAAAAAACTCTCGCTGACGAGATCGTTACGAAGAGGATGATCCCTTATAGCAAAGATGCGACCAAGTACTCTTACGTAGCTAGTCCTTGCGAACTCCCCATACGTTATATAACGGACTTCACCATACGAGGTATCTACGTCAATAACTATAAGGAGACGTTCGGAGCTACCAACGAAGAGCGTAATTTCCTAGACTCCGCTAAATATGATCTAGGAACTCACGTCTGGACAGGTCACAACGACAAGATGCACACCCTCTTTGACGCACTAAATGGTTCCAACGACTATGCTAAGACGATGACCGCTAAAAAGGTAGACGCTTATCAGATCTACCCTGGCTCTGCTGCCAATCCCGAGGCGCTAGACCATGTCATCGTAGAGGTCGAGTATAAGCTACATACCCGTGTCGGTTACTTCGACGCAATGGTATATAATAAGGATAAGAGCGACTACGTCTACGCTTGCTCTCGTGTAGAGACAAAGCCTGTTCAGACGCTCAGACGCTTCATCACCATACGCAAGTTCCTCGTCACCAAGGGCACTACCGACGAGTCACTCGTAGCCTTCGAAGCTGGTAAGATATACCGCATTGACCTGAAGTATCTCAACCCGCTCTTCTCGATGAATGTCAAGCCTGGCGTCACAACGATAGATGATAGCACCGAGATCACTCCAGGACGTGAGCGTACCGACGAGCGTCCCGAGGAAACCTCCGCAGCCGTACGTGTCGACGTCTCCGGCTGGACACATATCAACATCAACACCGAGCTAGAATAAACACAAAGAACCAAACGAAACGAGTAACCCTTTGTAGGGACGCACGGTCTGTGCGTCCGTCAGCGAACGACAAAACAAATAACCTCGTAGCTTTAACGGGGACGGACGCTCGACCGAGCGTCCCTACAAATCGTTACTCGTCCCCCCCCAACTAGATAAACCAACAAACAGAATATTCACTTTTAATCAACTAACAAACTTTATGAAGTACATGAAGATGGCCGCCATCGCCCTGATGGCATTCGCGCTCTTCTCTTGTAACAACAAGAAGAACGAGCCAAAGTGTGAGGATGCAGTCCTCCGTATCTGCATCAACGACTCTGAGCTGCGCGCTCTCGAAGGTGCTGTTAATGAAGGCGATAAGACAGCCTGCATGACAGACGTTACCCTAACAATAAACGGTAATGAGACAATCACGCTAACTAAAGAGGAGCTTGCTGACGCAAAGGATCTAAACAAGGGCTACAAGAAGGACATTAGCTACATTGTCAACACGGTTTCCCTTACTGCTAATGGTAAGATCGATGCTAACACAAAGATCACGTCGCTCCAGGGTAAGATCATCAAGACTGATAATGTTCAGGAGGCTGACTATGGCAAGGTTATTCCTCTAGCAGCTGAATCTACGTCTATAGAGATCTCAACAGAGGGTGACAAGACTGTCTACACGGTTACACTAGAACCCAAGCCTGCTGTCGCTCGTCTAGAGGTCTTCGGTAAGATCACTCCAAAGCCTAACGGTGACAAGCAAGCTTTCGAGAGCATCACTGTAGAGCACGTTTATGTCAATCACTACCTCTCTACCATCGCAGGTGATCGTTATATGAACGTAACCAATGGTAAGGATGGCTTTGCTACTGATCCTGCTCTCGAGGAGGCAATGAACGATGCTATCGCAGACACAGACCTAGCAGACTTCGTAGCTGGTAATAAGGTTGCTGGCTACCAGCTCTTCCCCAAGAAGGCTGCTGAGAAGGCTGAGGGCGAGTTCTTTGATCACGTTATCCTCAAGCTCAACATTAAGTATACCCAAGCTGCTCTAACAGCTAAGCCTGAGCTCAAGGACATGACTCAGCGCTACGTTACCATCGTTCGCTTCATGAAGAGTGAGACGAAAGACCTCGATGGCGGCTTCCTAGCTGGTACAGTCTACAAGCTGAACCTCGATGAGCTCAGCAAGGACTTCAAGACTGGTGATGATGGTAAGCCCGATCCTAACAACCCTGATACTCCAGATCCAGAGCCCAACCAGAAGAAGCAGCTCGTTGTTAAGGTTAAGCCTTACGAGTGGAAGGCTCAGAACATCAAGCCTGACGTTGACGGCGGTTACAAGAAGTAATCACGCCTGACGTACAGACACGTACGTCTACAATATAGTTTCGCGGCGTGGCTCACGCTCCACGGCGAGCGGAGCCACGCTAGCGACACTAACCTTTCCCCAACACAGTCACTGACTATCCCACACACTAGATTCACTAGCAGCACTAGAGCTACTATCCACTAGCTACTACTCACTAGCATCACTCGCTCCACTAGGTCTCAGAGACTAGACTGGCTAGAGACTCTCTAACCTCTAATCTCTAACCTCTAATAGCTTACTACAGCAATGGCAAAGAAAGTACTACTACTACCCCTCACAGTGCTACTCATGGCGCTACTCTCCTCATGCGTATATGAGGACCTGAGCAAGTGTCCCGAGCCACGCCTGCGCTTCGTCTACTACGCAGACGGCAGCGACAACGTCCTACCCAACTACATCAAGGATGGACAACTATACATGTACGATGAGTCTGGAGCGGTATGCTATACACAGCAACTCACACGTCGAGACCTAGCCGAGGGGATTCAGCTGCCCGTCTTGACCTTCGCTCAGTACCGAGTCATCGCTTGGGCCAACGTCACGGACCAGTCGCAGATAGCCAACTCAGACCAGCTCACCAAGGCTGATCTCACAGCACAGCCCGATGACAAAGGCATCTACCGAGGCACCGACTCGCTCTACCGTGCTGAGCTATTGCTCGACCTGCGCGACACACCGCAAGGCGAGTACATCGTACCCTTCTCATCAGCTCACATCGGGCTCGATGTCGTCGTCAAGGGTTATGACACATTCCACCCCGGTGCAGGTGCGCCACAGATAGAGATCCTATCAGGCGGTATGCACTACAACTTCGTCGAGCATCCTGCCGGCATACCATTGCCCGATGCTTACAAGCCATTCGTCCCCTATGTGGGGCACTCCGAGCGTGACGACATGTATCGCGCACGCTTTGACCTCTTCCGCTTCACCGATGCACAGGCTCCCACGCTACGACTCACCGATAGCAAGACAGGCAAGGAGATCGTCACGATCCGCATCTCCGACTACCTCAAGAGCCACAACCTCACCTTCGACAAGCTCCACGAGGCCAACCTCCCCATCATGATAACCTTCACAGGCGCACTCAATGTCAAGATCAACCCCTTCGTCTGGGGCAGCATCCACATCAAGCCTGACAAATATAAGTAGAGAAATTAGAGATTAGAAGTTAGAGATTAGACGAGTAACCCTTTGTAGGGGCGGACCTATGTGTCCGCCCGCCCTCGTTGAAGCACTGTATGCCTTGTGGGCGGACACGCAGGTCCGCCCCTACAGCGGGTTACACAGCCAACAGCTAATCGCTAATCGCCAACAGCCAATTCGAAAAAAACACAATAACTATATGAAACGTCTGACCATATACACCATTCAGCTCATCAGCGGCTTGTTGCTCGCTCTGCTCACCGCAGGGTGCGTCGCTGATCGCAACGTAAGCGACTGCGTCGCCGAGGGCGAAGAGGTCGAGCTCGAGTTCGCACTCAAAGTGCCAGCACTAGAGACCAACCTGCGCCAGCTCACCAAAGAGCAGGAGAGCCAAGTCAAAAGCGTACAAGTATTAGTCTTCAATACGGATGGCATCACCACCGAGGATCAGGAGACCTTCGCCTACAAGGCTACGCTGACCACGACCAACTTTACACCCGATCAGGACGGTGTCACGCACGTCGTTTGTAGGCTCAAAGCTACGGACAAGCCGATGCGCATCGTCTGCATCGCCAACCACAACGTCCCCGAGAGCATCCTCGTCGAGGGTACCAGCAAGAAGACCATTCTTGAAGATGCTCAGATGAAGAAAGTCTTCACCGAGGCAGGTTGGAAGACCGACGGCACGCAGCTCATCCCTATGTGGGGTGAGAGCGATGCACAGCCCGTCAATAAGGGTACACGCTTCAACAGCTGTGCCAAGCTCGCTTATGGCAATGCTGGTCAGAACAGAAACAACGAAGGCGTCATCCACCTCGTTCGTGCCTTAGCACGTGTTGATGTCGGCGTCAACTTTGAGGACAACCCCTCTAGCGAGACCGCTGCAGGTAGCGAAACCTTCCAGATCAAGTCCGTACGTGTCTACCGCTACGCCACCTCTATGTACGTAGCAGGTACGCAGGCGACCGCCTTTAACTTTGCCGGTGGGCGTCGCAATGCCCTTCCCCATACACCCGAGGGTGTCACCGCTGCTATCGATGATAAGCCTCTTGTCTTCACCGCTAAGACCGATGAAGATGCCAAGGGTTACGTCCGCAACATCTACATCCCCGAGATTGAGAACAAAGACAAGGCTAAGGGTGAGCGCATCTGCCTCGTCATCGGTGGAGACTATAATAAGAGTGGCAAGGAGACCTACTACCGTGTTGACTTTATCAAGCGTGAGACCAAGTCTCCTAACGACATCATCACCAAGCAGCTAGACATCTTGCGTAACTACCGCTACCGCTTCAACATCACCAAGGTAGCTGGTCCTGGTACAGACACGCCCGAGGAGGCGCTTACCACTGAACCCGTCAACATCAATTGGGACGTACTCGTTTGGGACGATGCCGACATCGACAAGATCGTCTACGACGGACAGTACTACCTCTCTGTCTCCAAGGATAAGTTCCACTTCGGCAAGGATGCCACCAGTGAGAGCTACACCATCCGCACCAACTGGCCTGACGGCTACCAAATCGTCGACAAGAACGGTAAGGTATGGGCAAAGAGCACTGACGAGGCAACCACTCAAAACACCTGGGCCTACTTCACCGAGCCCACAGGTCAGACCTTTGAGATAGACAAAGACAAGATCAGCACCGTCAATGTCCTTGACAACGCGGGCGATCCCCGTTCTATCCCCACTCCAGAGCAGCTACAGAATAAAGAGCAGCAGCTCTTCGTCAAGGCCGGCCGTATCAAGTGGCCTCTCCAGATCACCCAAAGCAACAAGACTGAGCTAGATGTCAAGGTCTACCATTATGAGAGTGATAACTGGCGTACAGACTGCTCTAAGATGCCAATTGATGCGTACACTTGTGTCGTTAATACGCCTCAAAAGTTCTGGGTGAAGTTTACTGAAGGTGCGAAGCTAGGTCGTATACCGCTCGATCGAGACGAGCAGTTTAAGTGGAATCGTCTCCAATACGATGAAGAGAATGGTATTGCCCTCTTCGAAGTGGTTGTCAAAGCCGAAGATATTAATGATGAGGAGTTTTGGACAAGTGAAATCTCCAAGTTCCGCACGGTAAAGGGCGATAGTGAGACTGAGACAGACTTTACTCTCCGAGTGATGAAGTGGAACGCTATCCCCTACAAGGATGCAGGCTTCAGGTACAATATGCTCAAAAAAGAGTATGTATATACGCTGGCTCCCGTCAACCGCCGATTCTATATTCGTGCCAATGCTCCTTATACGCTTACCGTCAATAAAATCGAGATTGAAAAACTTGATGGTAAACCACAAGAGAGTCAAGTTGTCAAAGGTTGGCATGACGGCAAGCTCATAGACGACAAGGCACAACCAGCTTATCTCGATGGTGAGATTGTACCCTTCCGCTCCTATGACTATTTGACAGGTACTGACGAAGGTTTGGGCGGACGTATTATAGCTGCGCACGTCACACTGACTCTTGCACCTAAAGCACAGCGTGGCAAGGAGGGTTACTTTGAGTCTAAAACCTTCAAGATACACTTTGTAGCTGCTATTATGCAGCCTGAGGCAAATACCTACGTTGTCGAGGCTGGTCAGGTTCCTATCCTCATACCATGCTCGCAGATCAACAAAGCTCACGACTGGATGGCTCAGTACAAGGACGAAATCACCCGTATGATGAAAAGCCGTATGGAGTCTGGAACAGGCGGTCAGCATCTGACTGAAACGCAGTATCAAACCTACGTCCGGTTGCAAGGCGAATGGGGCGAGTTGGCAACACTTAATCCTGATGAAACAAATTGGACTGCTAAGCCCGTATGGAGCACGTTGATACCTACTGGTAATGAACACGGTCTGAAGGATGTACATCCAGTTCATATAGATCTCGCTGGGAAGAATTTCATTTCCGTACAGCCCAAGCCTGAATGGGAAGGGTGTGCTTTGATTTCCGCCATTAAGAACGACAAAATCATTTGGAATTGGACCATTTGGGTTGTTAAGAAGATAAAAGATGGTGGCAATGGCTACCCCTGGGACGATGATGATAATGGGACGCAAGGTGCTCCCTATATGAACCGTAACCTTGGTGCCTACCAAATGGCGGCAGATGGAAACAGAACCATCTACTACGAGAAGTACATAAACGATATGGCAGGTCTGTACTACCGGCACGGAACGCCTATCCCACATCACGGCTATGATGTAAACCAGGGACCTCAAAATGACACTAAGAGTGCTGGAGGATCTACCCATTGCACCAGACCATGGTACGATACGAGCATTGTAAAGGCAAATAAGCAAACAAACCTGCCTAATAATAAGTATACAGGTATTGATATTGTCCCATCGTTGCAGTCGATTAATGATTTAATTCAGAATCCGGATAAGTTTGCCTACAAGGATAAACTTGCAGAAAACATTCTCGAGTTCGGTTCGAATGAGATATCCGCAGCATTGGGTAAAGCCAGCTGGCAGGGAGGTGATGGACAGACTGTTCTCAATAACGAATACAATTTCAGAAACTTCAAGTACAAAACGCAGAAAACTCCGTTCGACCCCTCTCCCTACGGCTGGAAGGTTCCTGCCGCTGGTATGGAAAGTGTCAGGATGGCAGAAAACCCCCACTTAGTATTCAGCAAAACAGGTGCCTTTATCTCTGGTAACGCAAACGGCTTTGCATCGAAAACCACTGGCGATGGAGTAATCCTGCACTGTGCTACCTGTTATGCTAATTCGGATATGAGGTTGATCAGCTTCTACGTCTTTAGTAGAGATCGTTGGTTCTTTACCAATACGGCAGGTGCATTCGGTACTGGTGATGTGAAGAATCACACGGCAGGTAACTACAATGTGCGCTGTATCGAAAACGAAGCTGAGTCGGACTATCGCGACTACACGCAGGATGCCGTGCTCTCCAACGCCTTCCGCGCTACGAAAGCGGCTCGTCGCTATCACCGCTAACCCGCACCGTCCGTCACGGCACCGCCCGCTAACCGCGGGCACGCCGTGACCGACACGACGGCACGACCGCCCCGCTAACGCGGACCGCCGTGCCGACAATCCACCCCGAGGGGGCGCCGCCTGCACATTCGCAGGCAGCGCCCCCTCGCTCGTCACGACGAGCGAGGTAATCGGAGGGTGATCAGAGAGGATCGGAGTGATCGGAGGGTATCAGAGCTGATCAGAGTGGATCAGAGGGTATCGGAGTGGTCGGAGAGTATCGGAGCTGATCAGAGTGATCGGAGTGGATCGGAGGGTATCGGAGTGATCGGAGTGGATCGGAGATTAGAGGTTAGGGGGGGAGGATTGTTACGGAGCTTTTTTCGGTGTCGATTAAACCTTACCATTGATAGGGTCTCTAAGGGAACAGAAAAACCCGCACGGGCTGTGCGGGTCTCGGAAGTGAAATAAATGTATTGCGTGGTGACACGCGCTGTGCCTGCCTTTGGATTTAAGCTTTTTACGAGGGCGCTACGGGCACCAGAAAGAAGGCACAAATGTTTTTATCGATATGGTTGTTCCCCTGTGCCTTCTTTCTTTTTTTCGTATCTTTGGAACCGTCAATCGTCTCGGCAGTGTGGACGGTTGATGGTTTCTTCTTTTATGTACCGCATATATCAATCCTAATAATATAGTAATCAAGAACTATGACAAAGAATGCACTGACTAGGCTCTTAGCCCTACTCACTACACTTCTACTCCTAGGCACGAGCCAGAGCTACGCCTGCACAGGGCTGCTCGTCGGCAAGAATGCCTCCGCCGATGGATCGGTGATGATCTCCTATAGTGCTGACTCACACACGCTCTACGGTGAGCTATACTACTGGCCAGCTGCTGACCACGCTGCAGGATCTATGAGACAGATCACTGAGTGGGACTCGGGCAAGCCTCTCGGACAGATACCTGAGGTAGCACACACCTATGCTGTCATCGGCAATATGAATGAGCACGCTCTAGCTATCACTGAGTCTACCTGGGGCGGTCGTGAGGAGCTGACAGACCCTAATGGTCTGATGGACTATGGCAGCCTGATCTATGTAACCCTGCAGCGCGCCAAGACAGCTCGTGAGGCTATCGAGGTGATGACTACACTGGTCAAGGAGTATGGCTACGCTAGCTCTGGCGAGAGCTTCTCCATAGCAGACAAGAACGAGGCGTGGGTCCTCGAGCTAGTCAGCAAGGGTAAGTATGGCAAGGGTGCTGTATGGGTCGCTATGCGTATCCCTGACAATGCTATCTCAGCACATGCTAACCAGGCTCGCATCCAGCAGATCAAGTTCAACGATCCTGAAAACTGCATCTACGCTCCCGACGTGATCGACTTCGCTCGTGAGAGAGGCTTCTTCACGGGTTCGGACCGGGACTTTAGCTTCCAAAAGGCTTACAACCCCTACACACCCGGTGGTCTACGAGGCTGCGAGGCTCGTGTATGGGCTTTCTTCAATAAGTTTAGCGACAACATGAAGCAGTACGAGCGCTTTGTCATGGGTGACGAGAAGGCCTCCAAGCCTATGCCGCTCTACGTAGTCCCCAACCGCAAGCTCTCTGTCGCTGACCTACGAGACATGATGCGTGACCACTACGAGGGTACACCGATGGATATGACCAAGGACGTAGGTGCTGGCCCCTACGCTGTACCTTACCGCTGGCGCCCGATGACCTTCGAGGTAGATGGTCAGACCTATGTCAATGAGCGTGCGATCGCTACACAGCAGACGGGCTTCGTGCTGGTGGCTCAGCTCAGACCTAACCTACCTGACGCTTTCAGCATCTTGTGGTTTGGTGTGGATGATGCGAATACAGCTGTCTTAACACCAGTCTACTGCTCTTCACTCCGCACACCTGAGTGCTACCGTGTGGGTAATGGCGATATGATGCACTTCTCCTGGACGAGTGCTTTCTGGATCCACAACTGGGTGGCTAACATGGCTTATGCGCGCTATGCACCTATGATGAAGGACATTCGTCCCGTACAGCAGGAGCTGGAGCAGAGCTTCGACAAGATCGTCTCGGAGATAGATCAGCAGGCGCTAGCTATTTATAAGCAAGACCCGATGAAGGCTCGTGAAGTCCTCACGACCTTCTCCTGCGAAACCGCTGACTATGCGACTTACCGCTGGAAGAAGCTCGGCGAGTACCTACTCGTCAAGTATATGGACGGAAACATGAAGAAGGAGGAGAACGGGCAGTTCAAGACCAATGGTTATGGTCTGAGTGAGATGCCTTACTTCCCCGGCTACGACAAGGACTACTACAAGCGCATCGCTGAGACTACAGGCGATCTGCTCAAGATCGATGAGTAAGCCCTAAGAGCAATATCTGTAGTAACAAAGTGGGCAATGCTAAGTGAGTGTGACGACTCCCCCCATGGAGCTGGTCCGTCACTGAGCGTTGCCCACGATTCCGATATATTTGATAAGCAATGTCTCTATACTTAGGTATTGACATCGGTGGCACCAATACGGAGCTAGGCGTCGTCAACGAAAGGGGGCAGGTCGTCTCCTCGCAAACGCTCTCCACGACTCGCTATGGTGCCGACTATGAGAGCTACATAACAGCACTCGCCGATCTAATCAAGCAAATCTCCGCTAGCCCCGATCTCGAAGGCGAGGTCGTTGGTATCGGTGTCGGAGCACCCAACGCTAATTACTTCTCAGGTTGTGTCGAACAGGCGGTCAACCTCCCATGGACTAAAACGACTCCAATCGTTGCCGATCTGGAAGCACGTACAGGGCTACCTGTAGTCCTAGACAATGATGCTAATGCGAGTGCGCTTGGCGAGCATAGCTACGGTGTAGCGCGTGGACTAGATCACTTCGTCGAGATAACGCTCGGCACAGGCGTAGGTAGCGGCATCTATGCTGATGGTCGTCTGATACGAGGCTACCAAGGTAAGGCGGGCGAGCTGGGGCACATGGCTGTGGGTGAACCAGATCAACTCTGTGGCTGTGGACGCTATGGCTGTCTCGAAGCTTCTGTCGCAGCTCCAGCTGTGGCACGACGTGCTGTGAGCCTCAAGAAGCTCTGTCTGGAGCAAGGTATGTGGAGCGAGCTCTGCGACATACCTGATGAGGAACTAACTAGCAAAGTGGTCGCAGAGGTAGCGCTAGCGACAGGCGATTCATTAGCTCGTCAGGTCTTCGATGAGACGGGAGAGGTCCTGGGTCGTGCCTTGGCGCAGTTTGCTTGCTTCTCAGCACCACAAGCATTCATCCTCTTCGGAGGCGTAGCACGGTGCGGTGACCTGCTCCTACAACCAGTGCGCAAAGCCTTTGATAAAGAAGTGCTCCACATCTACAGAGGCTCTATCGAGATCCTCCTCAGCTCACTACCGAAGGGACAAGCTGCTGTGCTAGGTGCTGCTTCGCTAGCACGCGAACGAAACCTACCGTATGAGTCCACGCGAGACCTTCGACTACTGTCCACGTTGTGGCGCTGATCGCCTAGAGGCGCATGGTGTCAAGGCGCAGCACTGTCCGTGCTGTGGCTTCACTTACTACCACAATCCGAGCGCTGCTGTGGCCCTCCTGGTGCGGGATCTGCGTGGACGACTACTCGTAGCGACTAGAGGCAAAGAACCCGCCAAGGGGACGCTAGATCTCCCAGGCGGGTTCATAGATAAAGGCGAGACAGGCGAAGAGGCAGCACAGCGAGAGCTATACGAGGAGAGCGGACTGCAACTCCCAACGGAGCAATTTGACTACGCTTTTTCCCTGCCTAACAGCTACCTTTACAGCGACTTCCTCGTGCCGACGCTGGACCTCTTCTATCGGGTTCAGCTGCCGAGTGAAATGCCCTCAGTACAAGCTATGGACGATGTGGCGCAGCTCAGCTGGCTCGCACCCGCCGAGCTTGACCCGTCACGCTTCGGACTAACATCCATCCGCCAAGGGGTCGCTCGCTACCTAGCGTCGCTCGCCGACTGACCTTTCACGGCAAGAGCATTGCGAGTCCCTCTTTTTCTTACATTTGCACTGTATGTCAGTAGAGCAGATACCGCTAGCGGAGCGGATGCGTCCTAAGACGCTCGAAGAGTATGTCGGACAGCCTCACCTCGTCGGTGCGAATGCCCCGCTACGTGTAATGCTCGAGCGGGGGCACATACCCTCGATGATCCTATGGGGACCGCCTGGCGTCGGCAAGACGACCCTGGCACGGCTTCTCTCGCAGATGATGCAGTGCCGCTGCTACAGCCTCTCGGCGGTCGGCTCAGGTGTAGCCGATGTGCGCAAGACCCTGCAGGAGGCAAAAGAGGCGCAGTCTGGACTCTTCTCACAGCATCAGGGGCGACCGATACTATTCATTGACGAGATACACCGCTTCTCCAAATCCCAGCAAGACTCCTTGCTAGCAGCCGTCGAGCAGGGCGTGGTGACACTGATCGGCGCCACAACCGAGAATCCCTCCTTTCAAGTGATCCGCCCACTCCTTTCACGCTGTCAGGTCTTCGTCCTCAAGCCCCTGAAGCATAGCGACCTCTCCCAACTCATCGACCGTGTCTTCGCCACCGATCCGCTCTTCTCTCGCTACTCAGTTTCCCTAGAAGGTGCCGACCGTGATATGCTGATTCATCTGGCTGGTGGCGATGCGCGCAAGCTGCTTAACCTCCTCGAGATGACTCTCTCGATGGTTCTGGAGCAGCACCCCGACGAGACGACCGTACAATTGACGGGCGAGGCGATCGCTAGCGTAGCCCGTCAACAGCCCGCAGCCTTCGACCGGGATGGGGAGTTGCACTACGACATCGCCTCGGCATTCATCAAGAGTATACGTGGTAGCGACCCCGATGCAGCGCTCTACTGGATGGCTCGCCTCATCGAGGGAGGCGAAGAGCCTCGCTTCATAGCGCGTCGTGTGGTCATTTCAGCAGCCGAAGACATAGGCTTGGCCAACCCGCAGGCGCTAGTCGTGGCGCAGGCTGCTGCCGATGCGGTTGACTTCATCGGATGGCCCGAGGGACGCATACCGCTTGCCGAGGCGGTCGTCTACCTGGCTGGTTCGCCGAAGAGCAATTCGGCCTACCTCGCCATCGATGCCGCCCTCGCCAAAGTGCGTGAGACGGGCAATCTGCCAGTCCCGCTGCATCTGCGCAATGCACCTACGAAGCTGATGTCTGACCTCGGCTACGGCGTCGACTACCGCTACCCGCACGACTTCCCCAAGCACTATACACGACAGCAGTACCTGCCCGACGAACTTAGCGATGCGCAGTTTTACGCCCCGCAGGACGTAGGGCAAGCCGAGCGGACGCTCAGCAACTACCTCAAGTTTATAGAGGAGGGAGAGTAGAGATTAGAAGTTAGAGCGAGACGTGTAGCCCGCTGTAAGAACACACGGAGATGTCTAGTGGGAGGGCGTCCGTCCCCGTTAAAAACCACGACGCTGTAACCTTTGACACAACGAACGCTCAGACCGAGCGTCCCTACAAATTGACGTATCGCTGTATTACAACGGATGCACGACCGTGCGTCCGTGCACTTTGCTACTCGATCATAAAGAGCTTGGCCGATATGCGCACCCACTCGTTGATCTTCTTCACCTGGACGACCCGAGCGTAGAACTCTTTGCCAGCGTCCATCAGACGTGATATGACTAGGTTGAGCTCTTGTGGCACATAGCCTATGCGGTGCTCCTCGTAATAGATGGCGATGGCGTTTTCGTCGTGTTCGTTTTGCGGCTGTCGTACCATACGTAGCACCGTGTCAGGTAGTAGCGTCGGATAAATCTCCTGTACGATAGGACAGAAGGTGGTCCCAGCGACTACAATGTCTAGAAGAAAGATCTCCCGCTTGGGTAGTCCTAGTGCGTTGATGCCTTCAGTGCCAATGAGCGCTAGTAGCTCAGGACTGACTGGTATGATCTCGTTACTCATAGGTTATGTGACTTGTACTCCTCCATCAGTGTGATGATCTTCTGCATCTCCTTCTGGCTCGTCTCTAGCTCCTGGATGACCGCTTGCAGCTCAGCTTGCTTCTCTAGTATCTTTACGGGGCTTGACAGTAACTCTTTCTGATCAAAAGGAAAGCTCTCCGACCGCTTGGCCATCCTAATCTCAAGGTTACTCTTCTTCTCTCGTAGTTTTTCGATTTCTGCCGAGAGAGCCTCAGGATCTGAGGGGAGTTCCTCTTTGTGCTTCTCCTTGTTGAGCAGATCCAGCACGGCTCGTAGCTGCGGTAGATCTCCGATCTGATAAGCCTTCACAGTGATCAGAAAGAGCCGCTTGTCCTCCTCCGTGTAGTGCGGGTTGAGGTCTGGGTGGAGCCGCTTGACGAGGGTCTTGTAGATCTCCTTGAGCTCTTTGGTCTCCTCGGGAGACAGGCGCGGTCTGTCCCAATACTCCTTGGCGGCTTTGAGCTGAGCCAGCTTTCGCTCGAGGAGCTGATGAAACTCTAGTCGTTGCTGCGCCATCTGCTTGTCGATCTTGACGAGGTCGGGCGCTTCGTCTCGATTGATGTAAGCCTGCAGGAGCGAGCGCCTCAAGCGGAGCGTGGCTAAGGAAAGCCCTAGACGCAACTGATTGTATAGTAGCTTGCCAAAGTAGTGCATGTAGAGCGCAGACAGGTGAGGCGCCTCGTGATCCGTCATCTCCTGATACTGAGAGACGAGTGCCGTGTAGTCCGCGACGAGCGTCTCGTACTGCTCCCGAAGCCTCTGATACTCTGGAGAGCATGCAAGCGGGTTCATATCTGTCATTCCATTCCGTCTGTTAGGGCTAATCTGTGGACTAAGATAACGCTTTTAGCGCAAAGGGCTTAGCATTCGATCTGCTGCCAGAAAGGTGTCTGCGCGACTTGGCTTGCCAAGGCCTCTGGCGTGGTGGCTAGCTCCTCTGCGATGTGAACGTAGGTTGCCTCTATAGCCTTTCGATGCGTAAGTCCGTTGGGGATCTCATCGGTCTCGACGAGGAGTGCGTTCGCTTCATAGGCTAAGTGCAAAGCCTCAGCATCGTAGCGACGGCCGAAGGAGAGCGCAAAGCCCTTGCTCAGCATCATCTGCGCCACCTCTCCTCTAGCTCGAAAGCCATGCAGCACCATCGGAGGGAGCTGCGCAAACTCTTGCTCCATCTGGCTACGCATCTCAATCATCTCAGCCCATGCACGTACAGTGTGTAGGAGGATAGGGCGCTGTAGCTGACAGGCTAAGCGCATCTGCGCCTCTAGCCAGACTAATTGCTGTGAGAGCGTTGCGTTGCTACGCACCTTGTCGATGCCACACTCACCAATGGCGACTATCTGAGGTGCCGATGCTAGGCGGCGCTGCATCTGATCAATGAGTGGTGTCAAGCTCTTCTCTGGAGGCAGTGACCACGGGTGATAGCCTATCGAGTAGAGCTGGCCCTCCTCGATCGTTGCGTCATCGCCCCACTCTGCATAAGTAAGCGAGCGAATCGCTTGGCAGCACAGCTCCTGGCTATGTGTGTGGCAGTCTAGGAGTTTTGGACGGCTGGCGCATCGCTTACCTGTGCCTTGCTCTGCTGCTCTGATCTCCTGGCTCATTGTCGTGGTGGCACGGGGTCGTAACCTACATGTCGGTTGAAGGGGTTACATCGTAAGAGTCTCCATATAGTTAGCCAGCTTCCCTTCAGAGCTCCATGCACCCGCAGAGCCTCTAATGCGTACTGCGAGCAGGTCGGCGTAAAGCGACAGCTGGGTGGCAGTAGTGGCGAGATGAAGTGACGATAAAACTTGACAGGGTAGCTCAGCAAGCGTACCGCTAATGAGAGCTGCTGCGAGTCGTCTTGCTTAGCTTGCTCAGCAGAGGCTTTTGTGGTCTGCTCCTGACGATCGGTTGAGGATGCAGCGTCGGGAGGGCTCTGGGTCCCCTTTTCTATCTCCTTGACGATGCGTGCCACAGCACGCTCTACCGCTTGCTCGATTTCTGGATAGGTCGGCATCGTCTTAGCGACAGACTGTAGCGCTAGTCGCACCGTACAGTGGTGCTGGGTAGCTGCCTGCCAAAGCGGATCCTTGTGGAGGCGATAGGCAGCGCGGGTCATGCGCTTGATGCGGTTGCGATCTACTGCGTGCTTGAAGCGACGCTTAGCGACCGAAGTCATAACCGCCACCTGCGCCTGATCTCCTGGAGTCAGCGTGGCAATAGGCTCAGTGAGCCAAACAATGCGGATGGGGTAAGAGACGAACGAACGCCCACGGTCATGAAGGCGCTCTATCTCCTCACGCAGATAGAGTCGCTCACCCTTGGGTAGACGTTGATTCTGGTGGGAGCGAAGGGAGTCTTCCTCCGTAGTCATCCCTCCTGCTCGGCAAGGAAGTTGTGGAGCAGCTCAGGCATCGGCGGATCTTGACGACTGCCCGTAGACTTGATGTTCACTTTGAGCCCTAGCTCCTCAGCTCGTTGTGCGGTCTTAGGACCTACCGTGGCGATGATTATATCCTTCTGCTTGAAGTCAGGGACATTCTCAAAGAGCGAGGTGATCCCGACGGGGCTGAAGAAGATGATCATATCGTAAGGTAGCGGCTTCTCGAGTTCTAACTCGCGAGGTATGGTGCGATACATGATCGACTTGGTATAGTCTATCCCCGCCTCTGTCAGCAGGTCGGAGAGCTTAGCACTGTGCTCCTCTGCGACGGGGAGGAGATACTTCTCACCCTTATGCTTTACAATCACCTTGACAAGGTCTTCGGTACGTCCTGTCGGTGAAAAGAAGACCTTGCGCTTGCGGTAGTTGACAAACTTCTGTAGGTATGGCGCGGACATCTCTGAGCTGCAGTAATACTTCATCGTGTCCGGCATCGTGATGCGCATCTCTTTCATCAGCGTGAAGAAGTGCAGGATGGCGGTACGAGAGGTAAAGATGATGGCTGTGTAATCTAAAGGATTGATGCGCTGCTGGCGAAACTCTTTCGTTGCAACCGTCTCGACACGAATGAACTGCTTGTAATCAAGCTCCACTTGATACTTTTCAGCGACTTCGGTGTAGGGATTGGCCATCAGTGGAGCGGGCTGAGAAATAAGTATTTTTTTAATCCGTGACATACGCACAGGCAGGGTGCTAATGGTATACGATAGATTCTTTCATAGGATCAGCATTCCAAAGCCTATGAGATAGGCAAGAGGAGCCATTTCCTGGCTGCAAAGGTACAAAGAAATAAGCAAAGGAGTCACCCCAGCCTCCCCTAGCCATCGGGCCGTAGGTAGGATGATCGCTAGACGCCACAAGAGAATTACAGCGATCGTCAGCCAGAGTGCGACGCCCTGCCAGACGCCTGCCAGCAGCAGCAAGGAGCTCAGGTAGAGGGGCAACGGCCACAGCCACTCCAAGATGCTATAGTGACGCACCCAGTGTAAATAAAATTCGGAGTCAAGATAGATCCCCGCCAGCAGACGGTTGATCCCTAGATAAAGCCCGCTCAAGACGATACTACTGAGAGCTAGGAGCCCTACCTGTGAGAGGGTCGTCCAGAGCTGGCCTGAGGGAAGGTCGGCATAGTAACGTAGGAGCAGATAACTAGTCACACCGACCAGCAAGTGTCGCTGCACCCCTCCGAGGAGCGCATAAGTACCGACAGATACCCGATGCACTAAGTTGCGAAAGAAGATGTGTCCTCTATTATATAGTAGCGCATCGACCGAGCGAGACAGGAGAGAGCCAACCCACATCTGCATAAGCGCTGGGAGTAAGAGTAGCACGAGGAGCAGTAGTAAAATGATATCCTCAGCTCCACGATCTACCCCAAAGGGAGTCAACGTCCATAACCCGACCGAGCTATCCATACACGCTAGTCTATCTACAGAGCGGCTAGAGAAGAGAGCAGCTGCGCCACTTGCCCCTTCAGCTCCTGCACCCCATCATTGTTGATCTGGTAGATAGGTAGCTCGGGGTGCGCCTGCTGCAGAGCCGTGAAAGCGTACGAAGCTTGACGATCAATCCGTGCCTGCACTTGCTCACGGGAGGCTTTGTCACGCTCCTGGACACGAGACACCCGTACCGACTCAGGAGCCGTCACGACGACCACGGCGTCGCAGAGACGATAGAAGCCTGACTGCCACAAGATAGCACTCTCTAGGACGATCCATCCCTCGGGGGCATGCTGAGCCTTAGCCCAAGTTTCTAGTCTGTCAGACACATAGGGGTGAATGATCTGCTCTAGGCGGTGCAATAGCGACTTCCCTTCATCAGACGGAGCGAAAACTTGGCGAGCGATCTCATCGTAGCGAGGCTTTCCCTCTGTGTCATAAACCTCTGCACCCAGCAGTGCGATCACTTGCTGACGCACCAGCGCACTCTCGGTGTAAGCCCCTCGAGCCACCGCATCACTATCCATGAGTGGTAGCCCTGCCTCGACAAGCATCCGGCCAACGAAGCTTTTTCCCGCACCTATTCCTCCTGTCAATCCTAAGATACGAGGGGGTATTGCGGAGGATGTGAGCTGCTTTTCGGTCATGACACGGTAGCCAGCACGGCTCACGGCTCGGCAGTCTCTAGGATATACTGTACCGCCTTGGGTGCAGCGCTGGCACGCACCACCCAGTCAGGTAGACCCTCGATTCTTACGGGCAACATCTCTGGTCGTTTTTCACCTTTTTGCTCAGCTTCTGAGAGCGACTGCAGATCGACCACTACTGAGATCTTGTCTCCGATAGGTTTATTGTAGTCTGTGATCGGCATCGTTAGGGTCAGAGTGACACGAGCTGGGAGCAACTTAGCGACAAAGCCAGAGGGTGTGTTAAGCGCCTCGATGGGTAGCTCGATGCGTCTCTCCGTTAGCTCGACGACAGAGATCTGTAGCTGGGCACTATCGGGAGAAATATAGACGTGGGGGATTTCTTCGAACGGCACGTGCTCCACTTTGTCTTGCGACAAGTCCTTGTAGATCTGCTCTTTGGTGTGCACCTCGCTAATTCCTTCTAGTGCTTCACGGCTACCATACAGCTTGACCGTGGTAGGAGTTATCGTCAGCGGGAGAACCATATAGCCATCCTTAGCAGAGGCCGACACATGATTTACGACTGGCACCTCTTTCCTTTGGAGAGGGAATGCGCGCAGCGAAATCTGATTAGGATAGATATCACGGATCTGTATAGAACTTCCGAGGCTCTCACGCACCTTCTGCGTCAAGACCGCATTGCTAAAGAGAATGCGCCCATTCTGAGGCACCCGCTGTGGCATAGATAGGGAGATCGGCGGTACGCCCTTCATCCAGCGGAAGAGGAGCTGAGAGCCTTTTGCTGAGACGCTGACATCCAGCGTCTTCGGCTGCTCTCCCTCTAGGCCGATCTCTCTGGGCATCTCCTCATATACGATGGGGACATGGACGATCGAGGTCGTGCCACGGGAGAGCGTCTGCATAAACCATAAGACGGTCGCTAGAAGCACCCACACAGCAATCCCCAGCAGTCGTCTCAAGCGAGGCATACGCTGCTTACGCACCACAGGTTCTCCACCTGTGCGAGGCTTAGGGGTCAGATTGAGTCGCACCGCTCCCGTCTCAACAGTTCGAAGGGTCTATTAGCGAGCGTTGGGATCCGTACCGAGTGGATATACCGAGCTCTTGGCAATCTCTACGCAGACATCCCGAGCTATCTCCACCTCAAAGGTCTGCTCGTGCACCTTACGGATCACGCCATGCACACCGCCTGCCGTCATGACGGCATCGCCTACAGCGAGTGCGTCACGCTCTTGCTGTAGCTTCTTCTGCCTCTTGCTCTGAGGACGGATGAAGAAAAGCCAAAAGATCAAGATGATGACTACAAAGAAGATAAGCGAAGTCCACGCAGGAGCACCCTGCTGTGCTGCTTGTAGAAGGAACATATTCATAGGTATCTATAGTTGATGAATTCAATTACTTCTGCAAACTTACAAAAAACCGACCGCATAGCACATTATCCTCTAGAGAACAGATAGATCATCGTGAGCGTTCTGAAGGACAGCCACGTGGAGAATTTGAAATCCTCACGTGGCTATTTTTTATTCTCCAACGAAGAACGAGAAATTTCTTCGGAAGAATCAAATGAAACTTCGGAAGAATGGATTGATACTTCCGAAGAATTTTCCGTTTCCTCCGTGGAGATTTTTTATTTTCCAGCGAGCTATTTGGAAATTTCCTCCGAGGAAATTAGATTCGTCGGGGGGGGAAGTAGCGAGTTGTAGGGAGCGTTACAACTAGCTACCCGAGCGGATCGGAGCGCTGCCCCAGCAGAGCTGACGCTGAGGATCGTAGATGGTGGCAAACTGACCGGCTGCGATACCCTGTATCGGCACGCTGCTGACCAGCTGATAGCCTCCTGAGGGGAGATGCTCGAGGCGACCGGCTGTGAAGTCGGGTGTATGACGAATCTTGAAGGTGACCTCCAGCGGACTATCCATCGGGGTCTCTGTCCAAAGCCATGGATCGACGGTGAGCCAGTGCATCTCCTCAGTTTCGATGATCGTGCCGTACTGCGTCTTGGGATCGTAGCCTCGTGAGGCGTAGAGGATATTGTGCTCCACATCCTTTGCCACCACATACCACGGACCGCCCGAGAGCCCTAGTCCTTTGCGCTGCCCGATGGTGTGAAACCAGTAGCCACGATGCTCGCCGATCTTCTCGCCTGTCTCATGGTCGATGATATTGCCCGTCTGGGTGCCTAAGTAGCGCTCGATGAAGTCGTTGTAGTTGATCTGTCCTAGGAAGCAGATGCCTTGGCTGTCTTTGCGCTGCGCATTGACTAGATGCGCTTCGAGGGCGATGCGACGCACCTCCTCCTTGGGGAGGTGACCGATAGGGAAGAGGAGACGCTCCATCTGCCGAAAGCCGATCTGCGCGAGGAAGTCGGTCTGATCCTTTACCGGGTCGGGAGAGGTGCCGAGGAAGATCAAGCCATCCTCCGTCTGTCGTATCGTGGCGTAGTGGCCCGTGGCAATGTAGTCGTACTCGGAGCCGCACCTCTCCTCAAAAGCTCCGAACTTGATCAACTTATTGCACATCACATCGGGATTGGGCGTGAGCCCCCGCTTCACCGCCTCCATAGTATAAGTGACCACACGATCCCAATAGACTTGGTGCAGGTCGATGATCTCTAGGTGCAGGTCGTAGCGACGGGCGAGGAGTGTCACCAGTTCGATGTCTTCCTCAGCAGGACAGTCGAGGTAGCCGCCATCCTCGTCCTGCATACCGATACGTATATAGTAAAGGTCTGGACGAAAGCCTGCCTCGACGAGCAGGTGCATCGCCACACTGCTATCCACACCACCCGAAGCGAGCAGTGCGATGCGACTATCCCGAGGAAGTGATGTGTAAAGAGCGGTCTCCATACACCTCATCTGTCAAGCCCTCAAAGCGGACTACATACGCTCGGGCAACTCAATGCCGAGAAGCCCCATAGCACTATGTATCGTCTCGGCAACGGTCTGGCTGAGCTGCAGACGCATGCTACGCAGCGCTTCGTCCTCCTCACGCAGTACGGAGCACTCGTGGTAGAACTGGTTATACCCCTTGACCAAGTCGTAGGTATAGTTAGCAATGCGAGCAGGCGAATAGCTCTCGGCAGCCTCCTGCACGACTGTCGGATAGTCGAGCAGCTGCTGGACGAGTGCGGTCTCATACGACGAGAGTGCTAGCTCACCGCCCTCGGGGAGCTGGTGCTTGTAGCCCATTTCGTCCGCCTTCTGCAGGAGCGAGCAGATGCGTGCGTAGGTGTACTGGATGAAAGGACCCGTGTTGCCGTTGAAGTCGATAGACTCCTCGGGGTTGAACATCATATTCTTCCTCGGATCCACCTTGAGGATGAAGTACTTGAGCGCGCCTAGACCGACCATCTCGGCAGTGCGCAGTTCTTCGGCTGTTGGCTCGGCAGTTAGCTCTGCGCCCTTGGCTTGCTGGGCTGTTCGTGCTACCTCTAGAGCGGTGTCACGCATAGCGTCCATCAGATCGTCCGCATCGACGACCGTACCCTCGCGACTCTTCATCTTGCCGTGGGGGAGCTCGACCATGCCGTAGCTGAAGTGCGTCAAGCTCTTGCCCCACTTATATCCTAAGCGGTCTAAGAGTAGCGATAGCACCTGAAAGTGGTACTCCTGCTCGTTGCCCACGACGTAGATCATCTGATCTATCGGGAAGTCTTGATAGCGTAGCTTGGCAGTACCTATGTCTTGGGTGATGTAGACTGAGGTGCCGTCACTGCGTAGGAGGATCTTCTTGTCTAGTCCCTCCGCCTCAAAGTCAGCCCATACCGAGCCATCCTCGTGTCGCTCGAAGAGTCCTTCCTTCAGGCCGCGCAAGACCTCTTCACGCCCCACGAGGTAGGTGTCGCTCTCGTAGTAGATCTTGTCAAAGGAGACGCCCATACGCTTATAAGTCTCGTCAAAGCCTTTGTAGACCCACTCATTCATCTTTCGCCACAGCGCACGCACCTCAGGGTCGCCCTGCTCCCACTGACGGAGCATCTGTCGCGCATCAGCCATGAGCTGAGACTTAGCCTCGACCTCCTCGTCGCTCCAGTCGGGATGCGCAGCACGTATCTGCGCCAGCTCGGCACGGTACTCCTTGTCAAAGCGCACGTAGTAGTCACCGATGAGGTGGTCGCCCTTCTTGCCCGAAGACTCAGGCGTCTCGCCATTGCCCCAGCGTAGCCACGCTAGCATCGACTTGCAGATGTGCACGCCACGGTCGTTGACGATATTCGTCTTGACCACACGATGACCGCTCGCCTCTAGTATCTGAGCAAGACTGTAGCCGAGCAGGTTGTTGCGCACGTGTCCCAGGTGCAGGGGCTTATTGGTATTTGGCGAGGAGTACTCGATCATCACGAGAGGTGACTGCTCTGTCGGCGTGATGTGCCCGTAATGCGGAGTCTCGGCAATCTCTCGCAGTGCTGCAAGCCACGCCGAGTCGGTCAGAGTGAGATTGAGAAAGCCCTTGACCACGCCATAGGACGCTATGAGGTCTGTCTGCTCTTGTAGCTTGGCACCGATCGTCTCGGCAGTCTCTTGGGGAGACTTGTGCGAAGCTTTGAGATAGGGGAAGACGACGAGCGTCACATGCCCCTCAAACTCAGGGCGCGTGGCGGTCAGCGTGATCTCATCAGCGGTCGTGGTGAGATCGTAAAGGGTATGTAGTGTCGAGGCGATCGCCTCGCTAAGCTGTCTGTAAAGGCTCATAATATGTAGTATAAGGAGTTAGAGTACTTTCATACGCCAGGTGACCCCCACGTTGATCTGCGTGCGCTGATCGTGCAGCACAGCCTGCGGATTCGTGTTCGTGCCAAAGGCATAGTTAGCGTGTGCATGCAGACGCACCTCGGGGATGGGTGAGTACTCGACACCGCCGCCGAGACAAGCTATCTGCGTGCCATCGGTGACCCCGTAGTCTGCGTGAAAGCCACTCGTATTATGATCGTAGCTTCCCTTGAGGTAGAGCTTCGTTTGAATCGTCGGGTGGAAAGCTAGCTGACCGTAGATAGAGTAGTCGGCAAAGAGCTTCTTGCCATCTCCATCAAGTGGCGCACGGTGCATCAAGTCTAGGTCGACGAAGGTGCGACGGGTCAGCTGAAAGCGGTTGCCCAGTGAGACGTAGTTCATAAAGCGTCCAGGCGCATACTCCATAAAGTTGACGCTCCACATCGGTACAAACCAGTTGTGGTGTGCTGTCCAGATGAGGTTGTATGCATATATGTCGGCTGGCTGTCCGCCCCTAGCCTCGTAGTCTTTGCGATAGGGGCTCTGGATTACTTGCGCATGGAGATTGTCCTGCCCATTGGGCAATGTGTAGCTCACGGTAGCACCCCACTGATAGGCGGGCATGTGGTAGCAAAACTCTCCCAGCTGAAAGACATCTATCGGTGCTGGCTCAAACTCCCACCCACCGACGAAGACGATCCACTTGCCGAGCTTGATACTGAGCTGCTCGGTAGGGTTGTACTGCAGGTAGAGGAAGTCGATCGACTCAAAGAAGGTGCGATCTAGATTGACCGAGCTAAGACGCTGTCGATAGAGGTAGCTAAACTTTGGCGAGAAGGTGCCACTGAGTATAATGTTAGCGATGTTGCCTTTAAAGCCTGAACCCGCCTCGTCTGCTTGACGTCCTAGATAAATGCGCTGATAGTCACCGCGCGCCTCTAGCGAGAGCGACACCTTCTTATCATGCGGTGCCTCTAGTTCAGCATCGGGCGTTGGCTCTTGCGCCATCAGCGAGCCGAGCGAGAGTGACAGTAGGAGTATGAGAGCCGAGAGCGACTTCGTGAGATGTGACATAGTTCTAGGTGAATCTGGTAATACTAAAAGGTGCTCTCATCAGGCGTCCCCGTCTCGACTGTGAGTTCCTCTCGCTGTCTCTTCTTGCGCCACTGACCATACACCTCGCTGACAGGGTCTGAGGTGATAAACGGTTCCATACGCTCGGCACGCAGATGATCCAGTAGCTTGCCAAACTCATCTCTCGTCAAGATGCACTCCAGCTGCTTGTGATCCTCGCCAGAGTAACCACCTGTCACGGGATGAATCGTCACCCCACGATTGAGCGTATGAATAACATAATCACGAATATGCTCCCAATCCTTAGAGATGACATAAACACGTGTCCGCGAGCTCATACGGGTCATGAAGTAGTCTAGGATCAAACCATTGAGCCACGTACCCACCAGACCCATGATCACTAGCCCCGTAGGACTGGTCAGGAAAGCGGAGCAGCAGATTAGACCTCCAGCGATCGTCACCGACACGCCTAGTGGCACATGGAGGAACTTATTGAAGATCTTTGCCAAGATATCCAATCCCCCCGTCGATGCGTTGATGCTAAAGAGGATCGCCTGCGCTGCACTCATCACCAAGATGAAGCAGACCAAGTCAAACCCAGGATTAGCCACCATAACGCCATGTACCTCCTGAGCAAACATCGACCCTTCGACAGGGTCGATCCACCCCATCAAGTCAACAAACGGACCTAAGATCAGCGCCGTGTAGCAAGTCTTAGCACCAAACTCGTTGCCGATCAGGATGAAAGAGAGGAGTAGCAGGATCGCATTGATGAGAAACATATAGGATCCCAGCGACATCACTGGGAGCAGTCGCTCCAGCACAATGCCTAATCCCGTCACCGAGCCGACGATCAGACCACTAGGTGCGAGGAAGTAGTGTACCGCCATGGCGCCAATAAACATGGCAACGGTCATCAAGACCAATTCGTACCAAAACTTACGACTAGTGAGTAGGTCAGCGGCCTGGCCAGGCAGAGCGGCTAGACGGGCACGAAGTTCATCCTTACTGGGGAGCTTGTATTTCATTAGATGCGTATTACGTAGTGAGCGATCCATCGTGAGGCTACTACGCTCTAGGCGACGCACTCCGATAGGATCTGACTGCAAAGATACAAAATAGCACATACCCGCCAGCTAAATCTTACGGCTCTTCAGGGTTGACGCATTACAATATAAACTGAGCGAGCTCATCTCAATCTCTCCCGATGAGTT